>LXOW01093651.1_pt3 | contig 32166 bp, 32 predicted proteins | sample 1368591 | NCBI WGS metagenome assembly LXOW01 (sample SAMN04884650, study PRJNA319009) | bovine gut metagenome | isolation source: Cow rumen | host: Bos taurus | place: Italy: Legnaro (PD) | collected 2014-07-09
GTGTACATCTGAGAATCATCCATTAATCTTCAGAGCTTGCACGGCATCCGCCAAAATCTTGTCATGGTCGAAAGCCAACTTAGGCAGCGCATTTATCGGCCACCATTGTGCAGCAGCGGCATCGTCTGCGGCAGTTGCCTCCGGCATGGTCGTCATGGCAGTGTAGGCTGCTGTGATAACGCGGCCACGCGGATCGCGTTCCACGTCGGAATAGATGCCCACCAACTGCATACCGGTCAACACAATACCGGTCTCTTCCTCCAACTCACGCTCGGCACAACGAGCCACCGTCTCATCCATCTCCAGAAAACCACCGGGAAAAGCCCAACAACCCTTGTAAGGCTCGTTACCTCGTTGAATAAGCAGCACGAATGTCTGTCCGTCGCGCTCAGCAAAAAGCACAGCATCTGCCGTCACACTTGCCCGTGGCCAACGATAGGCATATAGCCCGTCCGATGTCTTTGTGTAGTCTATCATGCTAATGTACTTTTTAATGCGCTAACGTATCGTCAAAAACCGATATAAGATATGCTCTGCGATCCATGTTTCTGTTTGTTTGCGTCGTTAACGGCGCAAAGGTACAAAAAAAATCTGACATACACAAGGATTCCACCCTAAAAACACCCTAAAAAGTGATTATCTACCCCAAAAATTGGAAAAGTGCGCAAAAATATCGCAAAAACAAGCATTCAATGCTTATTTATGTAACATAATTGAGCAATATGAGTGTAGAAGACAAACATCTCAAATCTTTGTGACCAAAATCTTGGAAAAAATATCATTATTTCCAAGTTTTTTTGAGCGCTTTACCTCTGGTAAATCTGCTGAATTTTGTTTTTGTGTAGATAGGCATGTACTACACTGAAAACTACACAGACCACTACACAGAGACGACCCTGACAACTACCCAGAAAGCGATACAAAAATCGGAAAAGCGCGCAAAAAATCGTGATAATTTATAGGAAAAGTGCGTTAATCTGATTAAAAATTTATAGGAAAAGTGCGTTCAAGGACAAGATCGGTCGGAAAAGTATACAGAAAACCATACAGATAAGTGTACAGAAAACGCCATAGAAAAGTGACGGGAAAAGTGACGGATAAAGTAACGGGAAAAGTGACGGGAAAAGTAGCGGAAAGAGTAACGGAAAGAAGGCATTTGGAAATGCAATTCTGCAATGATGCAATAGATGAGCGGGCAATCAGATTGCCTTACAATGGAAGAAAGAAGATTATATGCATCTGAGAAGATTTTGATTGAGAGCAACGGCGACAGATTGCATGGTTGGTTCCAATTCCTGTTTGGTTAACTTGCATTGCCACAAGACAATTACTTGCCAACCGGCATTAATCAAGGTGTCATAGTTCTTTTGGTCACGAGATTGGTTAGCCTCTATTTTGTTTTGCCAGAACTCCGTGTTGGTTTTCGGAAGAACAAACTGCTTGCAACCTTCGTGTCCATGCCAGAAACAGCCGTTGACAAAGATCGCCGTTCTGTACTTACGCATGACTATATCTGGCTTTCCTGGTACGCTCTTGACGTTCAGCCGATATCTGTATCCGTGAGCCCATAACCACTTCCGCACAAGTATTTCCGGCTTGGTCGCCTTACTGCGTATATGCGACATGCAGCGGTGACGTTGTTGTGGATTCAAGACATCAGACATTGCTGTTAGCCTCTTTCAAGATTGAGTTTATCGGCTTTCTTTTGCATGGATTGCAAACTGGTAAGTGCGTGCGTGTACATCGCTAAAGAAAGACGTATCGGTTTTCGTTCTACTAATTGATGATACTCGCCAAGTTCCAAGACAATACGAATATCGTTCTCGTCTCGTGACTCAAACTTGTCTAACTCATACCGGTGTGCAGTACGTATTCCTTTTACATCGTAATATCCCCAAACACCGCCATCATAATATGGTGCAAAGTACTTCATTTGGAGCAAATTGTATTTAGTCGGGAAACGTTTGCCAAAGTAATACAATTTAGCCTTTTGTGTTTTGAATAGTAGTACACTTGTTGCTTTTACTACACCAACAATGAAATCCAAGTCTGCGTTATTCTCTATTGACTCATTCAGAATAGCCACACCTGCGCCATAAGTCTGTTCTTCAAGAATGTTTCTCAATTCTTCTACCTGGAATGGTGGCTTCTTTCGATGTGCCATCGAATGACAGTTGGAACATAACGGCACTAAGTCTTTATCTACATTAAACTTGTAATTCTCACCCATCTCAGATACGGGAGTAGTATGGTGTACTTCTATAAAGTTCTTACCAATCTGACCATATGTTTCGTAGAAATTAAGTCCACATACAGCACATGTGTATCCTTTGCGCATGAGGCAAATTTGTCGATATATAGGATTACGTTCATATCGTACCGTTTGTACATCGTGCTTGGTTCCTTCTGCTTGTAGAACTGCCAATGTCATTTCATCGACACCGATATCTTTGATAGTCAGCAGAGAGAAGATGAGGTTTATGCCATGTTCCAACCATTCCGACAAAATAGAATACTCATCGTCTATACCATTGTATTCCGGAATAGGTCGTTTCTCTATCTTACAACTAAAGTTCTGCCATTGTTCTGGCCACTGATCTTTAGGTGGCAATGGTAAATCATTTACCAAGAAGGTAACTTTAGCGCCATTCTCTTGCAGCACATTGATGTAGTTGTAGAAACAATCTCTCTTCTCCTCATCCGCATCTGCTAATTCTTGCAACAACGGTATAGCGAACTTTTGAGGCGTAATTTCAATCACCAAGCGAATACCATGCTTGATATATGCTTTGAGTTGAAAGTAGTATTTCCCCTCATTATCAGGATTACAGAGATAAGAAACTACATCATTCTCAACAGAACGCTCAACAACAAACGGCATTGAGTATTCATGTTCGAGGTTGGCTTTTATTTTAGCGCTTAGATTTACCATAATTAGTACAGATTATCTTCGTCAATTTCAGGATCGGGCAAGTCCTCTACAAGAGTTTTTAGCTTTCGAGATACCAGGTGTCTCAAATCTTCGTAATTTTCTATGCAATCTTTATCACAGGTTGACAATGAAGCCTCTGCAAGAGACCAGAATATATCATCCAATGCCTCAATTACCAAACTATTCGACAGATTCGGACCGTACACTTTCTTGTAGAAGGGATGGCTCTCGTTCAGTTTGACAGCGTGTTTGCCTTCTATAAGTGCCGGTTCCCACAATGCATTTCCTTCCAAAGAAGGAGCTGTGTCTACACGCGTTTGGTTTTGTGAGGCTTGCGCTTTAATTGCTATTTCTTTTATGTAGGTCTGACCTTTGAGATTCTTAATCTCAGCTTTCTCTTGGCTGATAGGAGTTACCGTAGAGGTTTCTATACGCGGAGCAGTATTTTCTATCCTTTGATTAGCTGCTGTGTGCGCATTTTTACTCTTTTCACCAATGACTTTTGTTTCAGTATCGCGGTAACGTTTATCTGCCTCACGTCTCGGAGCGCCCAAGAACTCTTCTACTCCTTTCAGCAATTCAGGAATAAGCAATATTCGTGATTTCTTGATATCAATGCTGAACAAATCATCCATTTGATAGTCAAATGAGAATGCCACACGTAATAGCGTAAGGTGAGGTTCACGTTTCATAAGCCCGAACCAATCGCCATAGTGAATTAGACGGTTTTCACGATATACATAAATTCCTTGCATATCACTGCCACCGCGAGCGTTTTTCTCTGCTTCAATGGAGGAATATTCACCGCGTTTCGGAATTACATATGCCGCCAAATCGCATTTCAAAGTGCCATATCCAGCAACATCAATTTCCAAAGACGTAGATTGGAGTTCCTCCGTGTTGGGTTCTGCTTTGCAGAACGGATCCCACGGAACTAATTTTTGACCGTTAACAATAATCTCAATATTCTGTGCTCGTGAATCTTCTGTATCGAGGAATCGTTGGAAGACCATTGATAAATGGAATCGCAAATCATCCAATAACTTCTTAATATTCTTCTCTGCAGCCTTTTTGTAGGTATAGTCGCATTTTATTCTGTCGATATCATCCCATACCAGCAGAGTTCCAGAACCATTACCAGCAACACTTTCCAACATGTCAATTTCATCTTCGGTAACAGCAGGGAATTGGAGAAGCCACTTGCCTTGTTGTGCAATGAAATCAAGATTCCATTCTACTTTAATAAGTTTTTCATCCGGATTAGCACGCGACACCAAAGAATACTTCTTGCAGAACGCAGATGATGCCGTTTTTAGTCCAAGACCAAACTTACCAAGACTCTTTTTATTGTCGCGCTCTTTCGAACCATATTTCATGGCATTGATTAAGCCGTCTTGATCCATACCACAGCCGTTGTCCGCAAAATAAACTTTCACATGACCATCTGGAGACACTTGCAATTCAATAACCATCTTCGTTGCGTTTGCAGCGATAGAGTTATCTACAATATCTGCGACGGCAGTATTGAAATTGTAGCCCGTGTCACGAAGCCCCGCAGAAACTCGTTGAGGATCCGGTAAAAGTTCAATGGGATCACTGATGTACTTGTTGGTTAAATCTTCCATATTGATTAAATTTTTATTTACTGTTTGGTATCAATTGCATGGCTCGGATAATATCTGCTCTATCTTGGCTGATACCATCATTGCCAATAATAGCGACGTCTGAAATATCACGTTTGCGTTCAATACGCTCGTTGACAACTTGCTCCACGGTATCAATATAATAGAGTCGATATACAAATACCGTTTTCTGCTGTCCACGTCTGTACGCACGGGCAGATGCTTGGTCTTCCAATGCCGGATTCCACTCAAGGTTATAGTGGATTACATGATTAGCACCTGTGATATTCAGCCCAGCACCTGCGGCTTTTGGATTCAGCACTAACATTGCTGGTCCATCGAACTCGTTAAACACATCAACAATCTTTTGTCTGTCGTCAATGGGAGTATCTCCGTTAATAGACCATATTGGAATGTTGAAACGTTGCGGTATATCATCCCCAAAGATAGTGAACATCTTCTTGAATGAACAGAATACGATTACTTTTTCTTTCGCAGCAATAATTTCCCCTACTATTTCGCAAAGACGTTGGTACTTGACGGAGAATTGTGCCGGATCTTGGTATAAGTCAATTTCCGTAGATGCAAACGGGTGTGTGCAGAACACACGTAATTGCTGAATTGCACCGATGTTAATAGTATCGGCATCATATTCTTGTTGCAACTGCTCTACATATTCCGTGTATTTTTGTGCTTCATAATCAGACATTTCTAACGGCTGAGTAGAAACAACTTTCTCTGGGAGATCTTTGGCAACATCAGCTACAAGTCTTCTAATCATTAGCGGACTCAATATAGGTTCGATTAATTGCCCTCCTTGCACATCGTCCGTAAAATTATCTTTATAATTCTGTAGTGAACCTAATAATCCTGGTTGTGTGTAATCCAATAATGACCAAATATCGGTAACATGGTTTTCAAATGGAGTTCCGGTTACAGCCAAACTTCTGCAACGTTTTAGTGCTTTGCATGCTTTTGTCCGGGCACTATATGGCGATTTGATGTTTTGTGCCTCATCAAGAACTACCAATTGCCATTCCACCATATTCAGCATGTATATATCACTTACCACGGCTGTATATGGGGCGATTACCACATCGTATTTGAGAAATTCCTGATAGTAACTGATTCTATTGGCTCCGTGATGGATGTACGTTTTCAACGAAGGCGCAAACTTAACGCACTCTCTTTGCCAGTTAACAAGCAAGGATATTGGAGCGACTACCAATACAGGTACTTTGTTCTCCGCTTTTAGAGCCAGTATCTCAGTTATAACCTGCATTGTCTTACCAAGTCCCATTTCATCACCTAACAGACATCCATTAGAATCCTCCAACATATATCTTATCCACTTGTATCCGGTTTCCTGGTAAGGATATAATTGCGCATTTAAGGTTGGCGGAATAGTATCATCCGGTTTCTTGAGATTACGGAGTTTTTCAACATCTACGCTATTGGATATCGCGTGCAATTTGTATAGCACGTCATGCTCCACCAACTTGACATATTGGCGGATACTTATTTCTCCGTTTTGCTTTATACCGCACTCTTGAACGACTTCTCGGATTTCCTCAACATTGCCATTTAGGAAGAACCAAACATCATTAGAAATACATTGGTCGATGATTATTCCATCAATAAGTTCTACAGGCACAATATCGCCTCTCCTTTGTGCAAATAGTTGGAATATGATAGCACCTTCGTTTGTGGTGGACAACTGTATCTGTAAAGGTGCGCCTATTTGTGAGAATCGTACAGAACCATCTAACTCAATGGAGGGATTATTGCAATCGACTTTTCGGATACTTCCTTTCGGAGCACCCAACACGTCATAAATCTCACTGGCACTTGGGTGGATAATGAATTTATCCGTACATTCCAAGGCAAGATGATGGTCAACTATTTTCCATTTAGCGTCCATTACAGGTTAGAATGGAATCGTTCCAAACTTGCGGCACTGATTGATATTTTAATCCTCTTTTGAGGTTCAGATTCTATCGGTAATGTCTCTACGTATTCCTCATTGGATTCTTCTTTCGTATAAGGTATTCCCTCATTCACACGAAGTCCAACGGCAAAATTCCTAGGATCATCGACTTCAACACGCAGTTCTAAGTCTGTCGCATAAAGGTTAACTATTTCAGCGGCAAAGGAAGAACTTGCGGCGACCAAATTGAGCATGCTTAATAATGGAGAAACATATAAATCGCCACGATCTATAGCTTTACTTCCAGCCCACCAAGAATAATCAGAAACGAATCTCCATAGGTAGTTAACAACTTGCGGATACTCATTTTCATAGTGAGGGAATTTTTCTTTACAGATTTCCAAGGCAAGTAACATAAACTCGTCTTTTTCAAACTGAGTTGGCATGGAGCGCAAGGTTAACGCATATTCGTTCATCTGCGGTTTAGATAAACATTTCCGCTTACATATCTCCAGGAAGAAACGTTGGTATGTCAATAACTCAGTACAGAAATCAACAAAATAGGAAGCGACGACAAACCATTGATTAGGGATGTACGTTACCTGCCCATTCTTATTTCGCAGAATAGTTGTATGCTGTAAATATTCTATCTGATTGCTGGTCGATTTGAGAATACAACGACGGAAGTCCTCTTGGAATTGAGCAGTAAGGACCACATCTTGCTGAACGTATTCACTCTGATAACGACTTTTTGCCAGTTCGAGTACCGAATGTAAGTTCTTCAGTATTTTAAGCGAATGAGTGTTTTTCATGACTATTACGCTTTAAGTAATTGATTTACGATTTCAATGGACAAGCGTTTGATAACCGGTACCGCCACACTGTTACCAAACTGTTTATATGCCGCAGCCTTTCCTACAGCCACAGTATAAGGAATCTGTTCGTGAGTTAAAAGTGCGGTGTCTGGATTTTCCCATCCATTTCCTTGGATATTATAACCTTGCAAACGACCAGCCTCTGTTACCGTTAACTTACGGGGATTTAATCCATATTCAGATTGGTCAATAAGTATCTCACTTCCGTCTTTCCAATACCTGGCGGAGATTGTGCTTGTAGCAGATGCGTCAGGCTTAAATAGAGAATAGCCAAAGCCCTTTCCGTTTGCTTTATTTCGCGCTTTGCGTTCTTGGTGACCTATCCATAACCGATCGCTAATTGTAAATGGAATCACATATTCATGAGGTTCGAATATATCAGACAAATGCACCTCTCGGCAATCTTTTGGAGCACGAGTTTTGTCGTAAATAGTCCGACCATTAGCATCTATGCCGTACGGGAAATAGAAATGTCCCTGTGGTATTTGATCTAAGTCCCAAGCAACAATAAACAAGCGTTCTCTGTTTTGTGGCACACCAAAGTATTTAGCATTCAAAACCTCATAAGCATAGCCGTATCCCAATTCGTCCAATGTTTCGAGAATTACTTTCAATGTTTTGCCATGATCATGCATTTTTAAACCTTTGACATTTTCCAAGAAGACTACTCTAGGAGCGTGACCATGTTCTTTCTTATACTTGATTAAGTTAGCGATATTAAAAAACAATGTTCCTCTTGTATCCTCAAAACCTCTTCGTAAACCCGCAAGCGAGAATGCCTGACACGGGAAACCGCCACAGCACACATCAAAATTTGGAACCCTTGCGGGGTTCACATCATTGATGTCTTCATTGAAATATCGTTCGTTATTGGCGAATAGTCTCGGTGCTATTCGTTCGTAATTTGCACGATACGATATACGTGCATTCTTATCCCATTCACTAGCAAATACACACTCGCCACCGACAGAATGCATAGCTTGGTGAAAACCACCAATTCCCGCAAACAAATCTATGAATTTAAACTTTTTAGGCATGCTTTCTCATCAAAAAACCGAATAGCGTGGGCTATCCGGTTGATCTCTTGAGGAGAAAAAGCACAGGCCAGTGGGGCAAACAACGGAGTCGGCAAACTCGGCAAGAATACCCCACTNNGCCTACTTGACTATGCGATAATTATGTAATATTGTTTTACTTTCTGTTTTGTATCAATCAATCTAAAAAGATCCAACTATTGGCGATGTCGCTGATACGGTCAACGTCCGGTTCCAAGCCTTCGTCGCCATTTCGCAACACACCGGCAATAGCATACACTCCGTCATCCTCCGAGCCTGCGAGGTTATCGTCCACCTCTGCGCGATAGATCATATCGTCCTCGTCCAGCCAGACGTGTAACCCTGCATTCTTGTACGCTTCGGAGTTAGCGAGATACTCATCTACAGCATCGTAGATGCGTTCTTCCAATGCTCTAATGTCTTGCCAATTAGCCATAGTTTTATTCGTTAACATACATACACAAAAAGCGCAGGACCTGTGATTGTTACTTGTCCTGCGACTTTGGGGCTCTGCAACAAGCCTGTTATAATTCAGGAAACAAGCAACACAGAGCCTACGCCGAAAAAGTATATAGTTCTCCCATAGCAATAGGAGGGTTATATACCCAACGCAGACATCTATTGTTGCATGTTTTGACTATAACATTTTTAGAAAGTTGCAGATTCCAAAGTCGTCAAAACAAGCGTCAATAAACGCCTTTTATTTCAATATGTACTTACTTTTTTACGCTGCTAAGCTCAGCGGCTTGTTTAACCTACAAGCAGAGGTTTACTATTCATTTAGATCAATTGCCAAACGCCTTTAACCTTCGAATGCTCTTTGTTGATATAGCCATTTTCTTTGAGCCATACAGTAGCTCGTTCTATAGTACTATCGTCCAAACCAAGATTTTCTGCCATTTGAGCTTGCTTAATCTTTGGATTTTGACAAATAAGGTCATAAATATTCTTTATGGTCAACGTTGGAAATGCACTTTTTTGAGTATTTCCCTCACCATTTTCCCTCATTTTTGCGGGTTTCTGAGTATTTTTGCCCTCATTTTCCCGCATTTCTGCGGGTTTTTGAGCATTTTCCCCCATTTGTGAGGATTTTATGTCCGATTCCGATGAGATCAAGCCTTGCTCAATGGCAGCTTTTATCAGTCTCTCCGGTTTCGAGGACTTATGCTCAATTACCAAAACAGCTGTTCCGTATGAGAAATCATATTGTGGTGCGCCGTTCTCATTAGACTCCAATTCATCTTGCACGCGAATGACACCACGACTCTGACGATTGACAAATCCAAGCACTTTCATCGCTTCTGCTATCACCAGATTGCGATAGTCGTTCACATTCGGGAAGTTCTCTACTGTTGCCCGCCCGTACAATCCGCCATGGTTAAGAATCTCTATGCGGTCATCATATTGGTAGAACTGAATGGGACCATTGCTCGAATAATCGCGGTGGCAGATAGCATTCATCAGAAGCTCTCGGGTTGCCCAATCCGGATAATCCACCACACTTTCCTCCCTAAGGGAACTCACCGGTATTGGTCGGCGATTGACGATGGTGGTCTTAATGAAAGTGTCCAGTTCCTCCAACGTAACGAACAGATTTTCTTTGAACTCATGCTCCATCAATATATCTCCGGCACGCGTCTTGCCCTTATACCGAACGTATTGCACATAGGCGCCCGGAAAAAGACGACGCAAGTTTTTCGCAAACATCAGCACGCCGGCATTCGTCGGGCAATCAAACTTGGTGTCATAAAAACCCAGCGAACTTAACTGATATTTGACTTCTCGTTTATCATTACGCAACTCATCAATCGGCATCGTTTTGGGCAGATACCTGAACAGGAAAAGTTCCAAATCCAAATCGTCCAAAGAAGCATTAAAGCATGGCGTTGCATCAAAAGTGAGCACATTGCTATTGCGTTTCTCCATCAGAATGCGTTCATCCGCTTCACTTGCAATACCTTTGCGCGGTCCAACTCGCACCCACACACGCCCTTTGTAGCGCAAAGGAGGAAAGACATGCGGTTGTACTTCAACGGCGACTATGTCTCCTTCAGGAAACGACACTTTCTCCACTACGATACTCGGTTGCGGTTGGATGTTACCATCCGTTCGTATCGCTGCCACGTTCTTAAGGAGTTCATCTGTCACGTTGATAGGATGAATACTACCGTCATCATTGACGCCAAGGAACAAGTAACCGGGCTTTTGATTGTTGGGAAGGTCATTGGCAAACGCACAGATAGCCTGACCAAACTTATCCGTATTGGTCGTGCTAATGGTTCGCTCTACTCGATCATTTTCCAGATCGTTCAGTAATGCCCGTATTTCCTCCTTTGTTAACATTTTAGAGTTCGTTTTATATGCCGCACGCAAAATTGCGTGCAAAGGTACAAAAAAAATCTGAGATATGCAAGTTTTTCTTTATAAATCGTTCAAACAGAGTTTTTTTTGTCACAATTTTTTGATATAAGTGTGACAACTACAAGGTCAACATACCATATTTTCATTATTTTTGATCCGTTTTCACACCTCTTGAAAATAGACCAGAAATGTGTTCGTTTTAGTCGTTTTTGTACCATTTTACTACCAGTCTAAAATAGAGCAAAATTCCTAAAAAATTGCATAAATTTTAGGAAAGAGTCTGGTCAAAAAGGAAGCGGGGTTGTGCCCCGCTTGCCCTTAGTTCCGGAAGATGTGCCCATCGACCTCGGTGTAATCGCCACCCGTATCGAGGTTGCGCCATACTGCGGTGTAATCTATGCAGCATTGCAGCCACTGCGGGAGGTTCTTGAAATAGCCGCATTCCTCGCACAGGTACTCGGCGAAATCTTCGGGGCTATTGTATTTGCCCTCGTAGCGCTCCTCGAAATCTTCGAGCGTGCCCTCATCCCAATAGCTCAGATAAGCCTCGTAAGCCTCGCGGCGTTCCTCGCTAAGGGCGGCATATTCTTTGATTTTATCGAACGTGCTTTCGCCCATGCAGCCCTCGCAATACCACTGCTCGGGGTAGTGCTCGTAATCTTGGAACATGAGTTCCGGCTCGGCTTCGTTGGCGTGCAAGCGGTTGCAAAACTCCATAAAATCGTGGTAGTTCTCAAAGGTGGACAAATCAATCCACATGCCGTAGAGACTGCCGTTGTTGTACTTGGCATACGTGCCGCAATAGACTGCGGGGTTGCTGTTCTCATAGTGTGCAGCGTGCTCGCGGATTTCGTTCTTCGTTAATGGTTCTCTGTAGTTCATAATGCTAAAATTTTAGATTGTTAATACTATAGTAAATTAGTGCCAAACTTGGCTCGTGTACTGAAAATCTTCGTATTCCTCGTAAATATCTCCGAAATCGGCTTCATTTGCGGTAATGCTGGAGCGGTGAGCAACCTTTACAAAACTTTGATTGTTGTTTGAGCGGCTTTCGAAATCGATACCAAATGAAATAGTTAGCTGTGCCATGATTGTATGTGTTTTAGAATTTAACATTTGCGTATAAAGCAGTTAGCGTTTGATATAACCTTTACGGTGCTTTACAAGTGTTCCGTGGGAGTGTTTGCAAGGTTTTCGTAAACAAAATACTACCATCGGTGCAAGAACTGACCAGAGGGAGGTCTTGCGCCGGAATAATGTGTGGAGATTTTTTTAGTGACAATCGGAACGGCGAAACGTGCTCCGACCTTTCAAATCAACGTAGCGGTAACTAACTTTGCACCGGAAAGGATTGTATCAGATAAACGCGGATCTGCTGCGGACAAATGTATTCGTATAGAAACATATACTTGGCATAGCAGACAATTGCGGTATCGAGGGCGAAAAACAAAGCCCTCAAATGACAAGCATAAAGAAAAAAGAAAATGGGTCTGGTTTAGGGATGGTCAAGCCGGACGCTCGCAGGGTGTATATGTCAGCCGGTACAGCAAAGGGCTGTAGTCACCCACCGGAGGTAGTTGCAGCCACCGGCAGGTAGAGTGAAGGGCGCAGCTGCTTGGTCAGGGCGAACAAACGTGACAGAAAAATGGTAGACCGTAGGTAGGTATAAAGAAAAACCGCTGGCCAGTGACGGTCAGCGGTCAGGGCAATAAATGCCTGCATTGTGTATATACCTGTCGTTTCTAGAACCTTTTTAAGCAATCGGTGCTATACCAATAGGTTGGGAAATTACAGCCTTGCATCTCAAGGAAATCATTGACGAAGAACCAAGGCTTATCGTTATGACCGGAGTTCTTGAGGATATGGATATCCTGCGCGGGCATATAACTTTCAGCGACGACAAAAGCTTTGTCGTGCTTGTCAGGAGTTTCAGCTACATCGATGACGATGATTGCATGTCCGGGTGAACCACCAATGATGAAGACATCACCGATTTCCATATCACGAAGATCCACGAATTTAAGTTCCTTGGATAATGAGAGCGTACCGGCATAGTTAAAGACCATGTTGAGGTACTTGCGGAAGGTTGGGTAAGAATAATCGCGCTGTGCGGCTTGATACCAAGAGGTGTGGTTACCTTTAATGGAAACACGATTTCCTTCTGCCCAATGCTTATAGTCGCAGAGCCAACCGTTGGTAAAATGGAAGGCAATATCATCGTAGCGTTTGTGCGCATATAGCCATTCCGCACGAAGACGAATAACAGCATCTGCGCATTGCTGAATATCTTCCGTTCCGGTGTCTATTCCGTCAATGACAGCATAGGCACAATCAGTCAAACCGGAAACATCGCCATAGCACGTATAAACAGGAGTGCCAAGCGGTTTGAGGGGTAGTCTGCGCAGGTAGTATGCAAACGAAGTTGTGTCTTCAATAGTGACGCGCTCGTAACCCTGCGGCGCAATGATCTCGCCAACATAAGTCGGGTCTGCAATAGGTTTGTTACTTACTTCAATAGTGTCGTTTGTTGCCGATTGGTTGGTCGTGTCAGTTGCACGTGCACAACTCACCACCACAAGGCTTGTCAGGATGATATGCAGTGCTTTCATAAAGCATAAAATTTTAGTGTGATGATGGTCTGTAGGGAATGGGTGAGAAGTTCGACAGTGAGCATATCTTCTCCGGGCAATGCTAATTCGCGGATTTGGGTGGTGGGGTTTTCTGCGATTAGGAACAAGTTACGTAAACTGCCGTCATAATCGTAGTCCACCCCATTTTTCCGATAGTAGCATTCGAATTGCTCATTAGCCAACCGTTCTAACAAGGAACTGCGTTTCATGATTCTTGGGAATCTTCTTTTGACTGCTGTTCCGCTTCCAGTTCGTCCTCTTCTCCGTAGTGGACGACAGCGTTCCATACATGTTTGATAGCGAAGCACATTAGAACCATTGCGAGAACGCCACCAATACCTGTTGCAAGCATCAATGCGATGCAAACTGCGTAGCACGCGATACAAGCTAAAACTGCTAACGTATATCTTACCGGTTTACTCATAACTCTTAATTTTTAGTGATTAAAAAATGGTGTTCCATGGTCTTCCATGTTCTTTTGCATGATTCGCTCGATAGCTTCTTGGTTTTGCTTTTCGAGGTACTTGGTGTACACTCGGATGCCGATAAATACAGAAGCGATGATTGCGATGATGATGTAGGTAATCATCGATGAGCCATTGGACTCTTGTTCTTTTTCATTCTCTTTCATAATGGTAAAATTTTGATTTGTTTACCCATAATGAGAGAAAGAAGCAAAAAGTAACCCTAAAAATGAAAAATTATTTGAATTTTAGCGTGGACATGATATTGGCAAAATCAACTGCGTAGGTGTCTTTTGCCGTTTCACGGTAGCTTATCACGATGCGCAATTGTTGTCCACGCAAGAAGAAACGATATTCTTTGACATCAACCAGACCATCTATGCCCGGACGCTTGAAATGGAGTACAAGGGCGTTCTTGCCTGAGAACTTCTGGCGTTTGAGCGGGAACCATTGGAATTGCTCCGGCGTTTTGCTCATCTTCTTGACATCAGCCGAATAGCTTTCGTAGAAGATGGTGTTAAGTTCGGAGATGTCGGAAGCAGAAGCATTGTCTATGTCAGATGCCGTTATACCATTTGATGAAATCATTTCCACAATAACACGAGCGTATTTCTCCGTAGCTTCATGAACTAATGCTGGAAGATCGGAATTCAATCCTTCCGGCTGGAAGACAATCTTTTTACTGGATGCTTCCACACCGAACTTGATGGAACAACGCCGCACTCCCTTATCCAAGAACTTGCCGGTAGTGGACGACAAATCTCTAAGTTCCATCGTGTTGGGTATGCTCAAAGAGCATATATCACCAAATGAATATTCTGTCCATGTATCGTTATTTTGTGCATTGAGCACCATGCACAGCATCATTGCTGCACCTAAAAATATCTTTTTCATTGTTGTCAAAATTTGAAGTTAGTAATGTTTATTCAAAAACGCGTTGGAGTTTTTCTTTGGCATTCTCATTACCTAATGCCGCCGCTTTCTTCCAATATGCTCGCGCCTTGTTCATATCTTTGGGCAATATCACTTTGTAGTCTGTTACTCTATGCTTATAGACCTCATAACTATCCCAATCGTCCCATCCGGAACGTACGAAAATATCTCCGGAATATTTGGGGCCATTGCCATGATATGAACGGTATTGCTCATAATGATAGCCGTTGGGCACTGTAACGCCGGTTTCATACAAACGACCCATATTATAGAGTCCATAATCGTCGTTTCCTTCAGCTGAGATTCGATAGCATTCTATGGCCTTAGTCATGTTTTTTGACACGCCTTGTCCATATTCATATGCCCAGCCCAAATTATCATATCCACCTAAATGACCATTCATTGCAGCCTCCTTCCACCAATAAGCTGCCTTGGTGTAATTTATAGTTACATGATATGTGTCCTCATAGCCGTAGAATTGTCCCATTTGGAATTGACACCAGGAATCGCCTCGATATGCTCCATCTTCGATGAGTTTGAATGCGGCTTTGCGTTTTGGGACAGAGAACTTCTGATCAATGTCCGAATCCGGTACATCCTCATAGCCCCATTCTGCTTTCTTAGAAAGTATTTTAACGGCCATTGCTCTCTTTTCGTATGAGTCCGCTTCCGCCCACTTTGTTTCCAAATCTGCACAAGCCTCATTTAAGCGTTTTTCTGGGATATACTCATATTTTAAGTAGCCATAAAGACAGATTCCGCCAAAAGCAACTGTTGCAACTCCTATGAAGATTAAAAAGCCGATGAGGATCTTCTTAAGTATTCGACGAGTTTTCTCTCTTTTCTCGCTTTTCTCCTCAGATTTCTGCGCGACAGGTGCTGATTCCACCTCTTGTTTATCCACAGCGGGCTTCTCCGTTGTTTCTGCAACTTGCTCGACCGGCTTTTCTACACCTGGTTTAGCAGGAGTCTCTGCCTTTACCGTAGTTTTCTTCTTGCCTTTCAGCCATGCACAGAACTTGTCAAACGGTGATTCCTCATCCTCTTTGACCGCCTGTTTGGGCAGGTTCTTGTAAGGAATCCAGCCGGATAAGCCATAGTGCCAAACAAGCGTGTCCGGTGTTAAGTGAAGATCATCCAGTTGTTCTCTGCTGAGGGGACCAATCTTTTTGCCATCTTTCGCGTAGAAATAAACGATTTTCATAACAATTATTCAGTTACTTCGGTGTTATTCTCTTCTGGTTGTTCGGTCGGTTCTTCAGTTGTTTTCTCTTTCTTCATGTAGAAGACACCGTTATTCCAAAGCAGTTCATATACATTGTGTCCATCTTTGGAGATGAAGAAGAGGCCAATGACTAAGAATAGCGAGATGAAATCTTTGACGAAATCGTCGCCATTGGAGGCTCCCATATCATATACCCAGATTAACAAGATCAAAGAGAAGAACCGATAAGCGAAATAACTAATCAACGCCCATTTCTTTTTATCCAGCATACCGAAGATGGATACAGCGCCCCATATTGTAAGAGCAATACTTATTCCCATTGCAAACGCCGAATCACTCAAGGCAAAAGAGGAGATGAATTGACGAATTGCAGCCAAGATTCCAAAGTACATCAAGAGTTTCGGTATCCAATGCATTTCCGGGTGAACTGCGACTACTTCTGCTTCCTGTTCTTCTACGGGGATTTCTTCGGGTGTGACAGGTATCTCGGGCGGTGTTAAAGTAAAGAACTCCATTACTTCCGGACAGTCGGATATGGGCTTGTTAGTATCCCATCCATCGCTCCAAATTTGTGTATCAACCGGCAGATTCAAAGCCCGTAACTCTTCAAGGGTATATGGACCTTTCTTGGTCTCTTTACCTGCGTAATCAAAATCAATATAGTAATAAAACATAGCCATAATTATTGCAATTTAATAGAGTTCTCAATTTGTTCAATCTTATTCTTATACGAGTCGTTTTCGTATAAAGCAACTGTCATCAGCATGTGACCGTCATCCGTAATAGCCATTTTGATGACACCCTCCGATTTTTCAGAGAAAACGGAGACAGAGAAGTTTCTTTGGTAACACGGGAACTTGCCCATATAGCCTTGTTTGGCAAAAGGCTCAAACTTCGCTAGCCTAAACATGTAATTACCTCGGAGGTTGTCTTCCATCGAATTCAAAGTGCCAGAACACATTTCGCGTTTTTCACTCTCACGCATTCCGCTTAGCTCCTCTTTGTAAACGCAGGTAATTTCGATCTGCGCCACATCAGACCCCTTAACTTCACACACGACATCTTGCATACCATCTTCATAGTCATCTGTTGTTACTACAAAGCCTGCCGGATAAGTGAAAGACAAATCGTGTTTGTCATAGACTTGTTCCTTAGACGAGATGGACGATGAGGACTTGCCTCCTTCCTTGTCTTTGACCACCATTACAAAGATCACAGCGATGCCGATTAAGACCGCAAAGATGATTGCAATGACTTTTCCAATTTTAGCATTGTTCTCTTCCATAACTTTAATTTGATTTGGTTAAACATTTTGTTTGTTTACCCATAATGAGAGAATTTTGCAAAAAGTAACCTTTATGGCTTCAAAATTTTTTGTTTCCACACTTTTATACCCTGTAAGTTTGCGGTATTTGCAACGGCATCGGTGGATAATAAGTTCTGGAGGTGGTTTGTGTCAAAGGGCTGTATTGTTGCCCAAACGATATATTCAAAGTCTTTGGATACAATGAATTGGAATTGGTTCAAAGCAAGGGATTGACCTACAGGAACGAACAAACAAGACAATTCCGATTGATATGAATTGGAGAGGAAGGCGCACGTTCTTTCGCCTGTTTGCTTGTTAACGATGAGCATGTTGACGAAATAGCCTTTGTCAGAGCGGTTGTCAATTGCGAGATAAAAGGATTTTCCTTGGCGTTTGATGGACACGATGAAGTTGTTGGGAAGCGATTCTACTTGGGCAAAATCTGATAGAACGACAGCGTGGAGCGAATCGGTGAATTGCTCCATGTCGCCGCGCGTGCTGGCTCCGACAAAGGTAACAGGACGGTTACTATCAGAGCGCACGTTTTGCGCCATCTCTTTGTTGAGCTCGGCAATGACACGCCCCGATTGCTTGCGGGCATCGGCAATAAACTTGACGATGGTAAAGACTCCTTCTCCTGTAGATTCAAAGAGTTGCGAGGTCTGTTGGTTGAGAATTTGCACGTGCGCGCCATTGGCTATACAGATGGAATCCGAAAGAAGCACATCTGCTCCTTTCTTGGCTTTCTGCCAAGTGGAGTGTTTGATTTTCACATCGCCGGTGGCGGTGTAGATTTTGTACTGCGCAGAAGCGGATAAGCATAACGCGCAAAGCAATATTGATAGAACCGATCTCATTTCTTTGTTCGTTTTTGTGCGTAGTTTTTTATTTTAATATATCCGGCATATATGCCGTACCATAAATCGAATGCAAGTGCGCCAAGACCAATCATGAGGATGGAAGGCGTGAAGTCAATATAAGAACCGTGGTATGCAAATTCGAGACAACCGATAACGAAGAGCACGTACATAGTGAAGAATTGCAGCAGACGCATCAGGAAGTTGCCAAAGTTGCTGAATGATTTCTTTGCAAAGAGGTTAACGACAGTGTATAACAGGCAGACGAGAATGGCGATGAGCCAGTTCAGCCAGTTTGCTGAGACGGAGATATACTTATCGGAGAGGATAGTATGTGCGGTGTACGCGTGAATGAGTACGCCCGGAACGGCTGCATCCAGCGGAGTGAGATACGAATCGCTCATGTTTTGCATGTCACCGAGGAGCACGATTTTGTTGGTGAGATTGTCGAGAATCAAATCACCATTCGTGAGGATTTCCTTCCCTGAAAGTGTTTCAAACTCAATGGACGGGAAGAAGATTATCTCCGTTTCATTGGATCTTTCGCGGAGTGGTTCGAGGGCATCCGCTTGGGCTTGTTGCACTAAAGCGGCAGCAAAATTCTTGATAGAGTCACCATTTATAGAGTAGTACGGACGGAAGGAGCGAACGGTACTTCTGATGTCAGATAATTCGAGATTAACGCAGCCGTACGGAGCATCGATAGTACCATCGAAGAAGGAATAGTTATTTGACAGATAGGCAGAGTCCGCAACTTGTATAGGAAGGATTAGATTGGCGCACGAAGAAAGGGAGTGCAATAGGAGGGAGTCGTCACTTGTTTGGTAAGGGAAAAAGACGTCCAGACCGACCGCAGCAGGAGAGTTGGCATCTACGATAGTCATGAGTTGAGCTATTTCTGCGCGAGAACATCCGTCGGTAGTTACGATGACGATGTCTTGATTGAGTTGGCGCACGGCACGACGGTTAGCCACGGCGTTATACATGTCTGACATAGAGTAGTCAGCCACTTTCTCAACCGGCGAAAAGGCAGATATGCCGGACAGGTCGCTTAACATGAAACGACTTAATAATAACGCAACAAGCGTAATTAAGACTACATGCGTGGCGAATAATAGTGCGTTATTCTCCCATGTCTTTCCTTGTATATCAGGAAAGCGGAGTTGTATTTTCTTTTTCGGTTTCTTCTGTTTCATCGGTACAAACAATATCCGGTGGAGTGATCGATAATATATATTCTTCAAGGTCACGTTGGAGGTGTGCAGAGATGATCTTTCCTGTGCGCACCATGAAATAGATGACGAGTGCGAGGAGCAACAGCATCAGTAGAAGTATGGTATCACCGCCCACTTTCATCATAAACGCAAATGAATCATAAACGCCATGGAAAAGGAAGGGCATCAAGAACATGAAGCACAGGTCTTTCGTGCGTCCTTTGAAATGCGCGAGAGAGTAATAATAGCCCATTATCACGGCGCAGATATAGTGACACGGGACGGCAAACAAGCTGCGCACGACAGCCGTGCCTTGCCAATGATCGAGGTTGCCAATGAGGTAGCCTACGTTCTCAATGGCAGCAAAGCCCATTCCGATAGCGACTGCGTAAACGATGCCGTCCATGTTCTCATCGAAGTACTTGCACTTGCGGATGAAGAGCCAAAGGAAGAGTAGCTTGACTGCTTCTTCCGGAAAGGCTGCACCAATGAAAGCATCCCAAATAGATGCACCAAAAGAAGTGGGGTTTGAGGAAACGAGGCCAATGAGACTCATGAAAGCTTCTACGAACATGCAGACGATGGCGACCAACACGCCATATCCGAATGCTTTCCAGATTTCCTTCTTGGGCTCGTGCCGATACTTATCCTTCTTGTCAATGTACCACACTAACAAGACGGGAGCCAAGCACGCTGCGCATATGATTAACAATGGTGTCATAGTATATCCTTTAATCAAGCATGATAAAACCAGCCCAACATGAGGGTTCGGGATATGTCGAGCGAACCTTTTGTTTTGCGGCCTCAAATGCTTTACGTTTATTCATTTTATTGACTATCCAATTGGAATAGAACTCGGTCATCAACATCTGAGTAGCAGCATCGTTCACCTTCCACAAACTCATGATAATGGTTTGCACACCTGCCAACTTGAATGCGCGTTGCAATCCATAGACACCATCGCCTTCAATATCACCTTGTCCGGTCTCGCATGCTGAGAGAACCACCAAATCTGTTCCGTACAGATCCATCGTGGAAATCTCTTGTGCAGACAATACACCATCCTCTACATTACTCGGCAACTCGTCTCTATGACCTGTCATCGCTACATTAGCACCGGCAAATAGTAAGCCTGAGCGTTCCATCGATGTAAAATAATGGGACTTGTTTTGACCACCCATCAATAATGCCATGAAGTAGTCTTTACGTGTCGCTTCTTCGTAAGGCCAGAAGAATCCGTGTGTGGCAATATGTAAGACGTTCGGGCGCGCGCCACTGAGTGCCTTGAATTCTTCTTCGGTCGCATTACTTCCGGTGTACAAATGGCTCTTGATGTTTGCATTATTGAGGAGGTGGGCGATGTTGTTTACTTCTGCTTTGGCTCCAAGTAGTTCCTCGTAATGTCCACGTGTTAGAGAGTCCGGCATTTCGCCTCTGTACGCGCTGCGCATAGCAAAAGCGGCGCTCTGGTTCGTCATCTCAGTCGGGGTCATGTCATATTGAATGCCACCGAATAGATCGACTTGCGTCGGACGTTCGTCGTTTCGCTGTTGCAGGATGTATTTGGTGGACGAACAGCGCACGATATCATAGGCATCGCCATAAACAGAATCGTTGGATAGAGGCAAAGCTTCTACTGCTAACTGACAGAGCAATCCATCTGGCGAGAAATATATGGTCTTCGCCTCTCCGATAAATGGCATCAACTTTCCCCATATCAATTCCGCCAATTGCTGTCCATTGCGACCATAGGAATAAATGTTATCCTTATTTGACTCATTAAGTAGTGACGATAGTTCTGACTCCTCACACAAATAAACATATTGCGGGATTTCTGAGTCGGGTGTGACGATTGTCGCTACGTAGTATATAGAATCTGATAATTCTAGTAGATTGGCTGATTCAAAACTCAGAATCTCGACAGCGGTTTGATTTGTATTGAGTTTTGCCTTAATATCCTCGTAAGTTACCTTATCCAAGAATAATTTATCTTGATATTTCTTGCCTAAGTTTAGAACAACAGACTCCATCCCTTCAATATCGTTAATTAATTGTCCCCATTCATCAGGATACTCCCCAGGATGCGCTTGCTCTATTTCAAATAGACGTTTTTTGCTATAATTGATAGCTTCTATGTATTGGTTAATTTCCGGATCGTGCATTTCACGTAAACGGCTTTGAATCTCACCGGATGTATGTAACAGGATTCCTTTTGTGAACAAAGCACAGTCGTATAATGCCTTAGATAGCGCAGGATAATAGTCTATAGATTGGAATATAATAGACGGAATAAATTGACGCATATTAACGCCGTATACATTCTCCCATAAATTCTTCCGACTTTTCTCCGGCATTACAAGGAACTGCTCATTGATTAGATTTTCCGTGATGGAGATATAATTAGTAATGAGTGTATCAACTTTCTCATAATTCTTTACGGACATCTCAAACAAGATGGCGGATAATAACGTACGAAGATAATATTGATTATTTTTCCCAATGATATTTTCCTGAGACGACATAGCAATATATGCGAAGTCTCCAGCTTTATCATATTCGCCTTTAAATGTATAGTATAACGATATGTTTTCAGCAAGAATAGGAATATTCATGTCTGGACCAACATGGTATTTGTTAAGCTTATCCCAAGCATCAAGAAATATTGCCTCTGCATCGGTTGGGAAATTATCTTTATTCGGATTTAACATGTACTGAACCATTAAACAAGTTGCTATTGATTGTTCAACGGCAGCTCCAGTATACGAATCTATATTATCAACGCGTTCAAGAATTTCTTTGGCTTGACGAAAATATACAAGAGCGGAGTCAGTTTGTCCATCATTCATTTCATTTGTCCCAAGATTGAATAGATTCTGAATGTAGTGTTTGTGGTTCTTTCCAACGGTATTCTCTAAATCCTCATTTGCTCTTTGATACCATATTTTTGCTAATCCCCCTCTTCCTATTGAACCATAATAATGACCAAGATATACCCGCGCCATTGCTGCTATATAATCATGTCTACCAGCAATAAACGAGCGTAAATTATCTGCCATCATTTCTGCTTCCTCTAATGACTTTGCATCTCCAATCTTAGAGGCTATGTTTAAGATATAACTTAGGGTGCTAATAATATAGTCTGAATATAAATCATAATCATCATCTGCAAGAGACACAGCATAATCAAGTGCAGAATATAGTATTGCATCTGCCTCCTTAATGAAACCTTCATTATACGCCGCATTAACGACTCCTATTACAGCCCACCATTTTGTCTCTGAGCCTAAGAAATCATCTATGTACTGATGATAATACAACAAACTATCTGCATAGATAGAATCACCTGCGTTAAGATTGACAATGGCTCTGGCTATTTTAGCACGAAAATACACCTCTGAATTAGGCACATATTTTGCTGCCGTATCACATGCAGCATCCAGTAGTATTTCTTGTGTATCAAAGTCCTCTTCTTGCTCAAAAACACTTGCAATATCAAGTAACAAGTATATATTATACCTATTTCCTGGAGCAAGTTCTTTCTTTGCATAATTGACTGCTTCAACCCCTAATTCTTTTGCTCTGTTATATTCCGCAAAACGTAATGCTTTTGCAATCTCTCTACGATATTGATAGAAATCATGCGGGGCCTCAGTTGTGGGATTGTTTAGATATGCAGCCAATGCATTGAATGAATTGCGAGCAGCATATTCCGCGGCATTCATCCCATAAGAACTGCGAATACTGGTATCTGCACCATTATCAATAAGTAGTTTGCATATCGTTGAATGGCCATCAAAGGTTGCATGCATCAAAGGTGTTGCCCCTAAAGAATCTGGCATGTTAACATCCATATGATGCGCGATACACCATTTCACACCATCAATATCATCTTTGGCTGCATAATAGTGCATTAAATGATCATATCCACGATGAGAAATATCAATATTTACGCCTTGCTCGGCATATTGAGACATCAACTCAAAATTGCGGTCATAAACTGCTTTATGGAATAATGAATCCAGCTCCGTTGCTGCAAACATCGGAAGCGAAACAATCGCAATAAGCAATATGTACAACAAGCGTTTCATCATGGCAGTATTATCTCATCTAACATCTTTACAGGACAATCCAACTGCGGCGTCTGGGAGTACTTTACCAAATCAGCCATAGAATCAGATATGAGACGAACAAATGCCGAAGCAGATTTCCGCGAGTAGTTATCTTTATTTAGGTATATTGCATAAGACAACGAACCTAATTTTGACTCCTTACAATGCTGATTGAACTGGTACGATTTGCATGCACTGATATAGATCCAATTCTCGGCTGCGTTCTGCGCTTTGAAGGAAGAAGCCTGCGGAAGAATGAAAGCATTGCCCGTTCCGCGCATGTTATCTTCTTCCTCGTCACGCGAACCACCTCCACTATGACAAGCATCAGCGATAACGATGATTCGACCTTGCTGCCCGACTTTTGCACGAAGGCGGTGCAGGAGCGCATTCAACTCGTCGTCCACTAAATGATTCTGCCCCTCATAAACGCCTTTGCGATACTCTTTACAAGCATCGTACGGAATCCACGCCTCGTCAAAGCCGGTCGGTTCGTCTCCGTCTGTGTCAGTAATTTGCTGACCATGACCGGAGAAATGGATATACACCACATCTCCATTTCGAGAAGACAAAATAAGTGTCTCAATGGCATTGATGATGGCGCTATGAGTTGCATGTGCATTGGCGAGAGACACGATGTTGTCTTGGGTAAAACCATTGGAGAGCAGTGTCTCTTGTACGATAGCAATATCCTTGTTACCGGTGATTGAAGACCAACCGGATTCTTGCGGATAGTCGCCAATGCCAATAATGAGGGCACGTTTTGTTGCTCCTATTGGAAGCGTACTTCCAAGGAGAACAAACGCAATTAATATGGCACGGACTAATCTCACTTCAAACTATCCAAAATGGTTTGTGCGTCTGAGGCGTGAGCAGATTGGCTGTTGGCAATCGCTTTGAGTTGGCGCTTTGCAGAAAAATAGCGACCACGCTTCATAGAAACGATGGCTTTCAGCCACTCGGCATCATCTTTGACTTGGAGCAATTGAGCATCATCCGATCCTTCTGCGTTCTTTATGATGGCATTCAGAATCTTGTTAGCATCCCGCCAATTCTCTGCCTCAATCGCAGTCATTGCATCAGCCAGTAAGTCCAGATTATCGTCAGCGCCACGCACAATGAGGGACGCTTCATTATTGTAGTATTCTGTAAATTGGCTATTGCCCCAAACTGTCATCTGGTCAACCAACGGTGTCAGGACGATGTACGCAGCGATACAAGCCGCCATCGCCAGTACTGCTCCGACATATGAGAGCGAATTCAATACAGGATATCGCTTGTGATTCTTGTCGTACTTCTTCTCTTCCTCAACAAGCGTATCTTCCATCGATTGGCCTTCAATAGCAAGGATGACTTGCTTGTGCAGATTCAACTCCTTGCGCAATTCCGCATCCGAAGCCAGTTTGGACTCAAACTCGGTACGTGCCTTGGCGTCAAGAGTGCCATCCAAATAGGCATCCATCAATTCTGTCAAATCCTGTTTCATTGTTCCAAATATTGAAGTTGAACTTGGGCTTCCTCTTTGAGTTTGGCCATGCATTTATTCTTTTGAGTTTTGGCGCTATCCGCAGAACTATAGCCTAATTGCTGCGAGATTGCTTCCCAACTCATTTTCTCGAAATAGAACTTCGTCAGTAGCTTGACGCACGATTCTTTCATCTTTGCCAGCGCGCGTTTTGCTGCCTTCCACAACAACGTTGTGTCGTCATCGCCATAGATGGGCTCGTCGGCGAACACACTCTCAATAGCCTCGAAACTCACTTGGTTGCTGCTTTCATGCAGATACTCCAGCGCAACGCGCTCGCCAATGCCATAGAGATACCCCGAAAGGGTGGTATGAAGCGAATCAACTGTCAACTTTTTGTTGCGGATGTTCAACCAAAGACGCATGCACGCATCCGTCAAGATGGATGCCAATGCATACTCATCCGTGATAGCAAATTTATTCCCGATCGCGGTCATAAATCGCTGCCTGTTCTCGTTATAGAATTGTGCAAAAGCCCTTTGGTCATTCGCATAAAACGCAATTATGTATTCTTGATCTGTCATACCAACTTTGCTTCATACGCCATAAAACGGCGTGCAAAGTTAACACTTTTTTTTCAAATATCCAAATATATATGTTTAATTGTAAACTATTTACGTAAAAATTAAATAAATTTTTACTTTTTATAAAGTGAAATGCCATTTTTTTCGTCTGCGTTAGGGATTGGAAGGGCTACGGTATTGTGTAACAATGCGGAACTTGTGAACCCCTGCAAAGCCCGACCGACGTAGCTCTGGAGAGGATGATCTGCAGGGCTATGGAGGGAACGCCCAAATAATAACAGTCGAACAAAATACTACGACGACAGTCACGCAAAAGAACAGGATGCCCGTCATCCGGAAGAGCCTGCGACCGGTCTAAAAAAAGGAGGGTTGCCCCTCCCAATTCCATTTCTTAGATTAAAAGTTATACTTATAGGCTTCAGCTCTCAAAGCTTCGAACTCAGCCAATGCTCTTTCATTCTTGCGCTCATGCGCCAGCTCGCGCTCCAATTGCGCGTAGAGCCATGCGCCACGGCCGTACATCAAATCCTTTTCAAGTTCCATTTGAGCTTCGAACTCTGCTCTGGAAATGGAGTAGCGGACCGTTTTTGTTTCGCGCTTAACTTCTTTCTGCGTAAGAGAAACTTGCTCTTGAACGCACTCGAAATCAAAACTGAGTTGTGTAACTTGATTTTTCATAAAGCCATTCTTTTTAGAGGTGATTGCCACCCGCCATTTGAGGCGAGTGGCTTTCTACATTTATGCTTGACAAACTGCTTGCGGAACGTAAAAGTGGGTGATTGGGAAGAAGGTGTATTGTTCACCTGTTTCTTTGTTCTGACGGCTTACCGGCTTGCCCCAAGCGGGGAAACGAGTGAGATTGTTATCGAATACTCTGTAGCCTTCACGTTCCCATTGCTCGCGGGTTTTCAAGATGGGGAGATTGTGCAGCTCTTTGTAATAGATGCAGAGGAGATTGTTAATGCGCTCTTCTGTGCCGTACTTCTCGCGGAGTTGCTTGCAAAGTGCTCGAAGCGACTGACGCTCTGTTAAGGGTTGTGCCACTGCATTGTTGTTCACTTCAACTGCCTGGTTGTTTTTCTTAGATGCTTTCATAACTGTACTGTTTTTTGAATTGTTAGACATATTGTTTTGAGATTTGTTTCTTTTACAATGCTTTCAGAGTTGACGCAAGTGCAGTTCGACATTCCGTGAACAGCAAGACTTCCGCAAAATTTACTACCTGTAAGGCTGGAGAAATTTTAAGCACCTGTGCGCCGGAACATGTTTAGCCTTGCCATACGGAAAGAACCAACTACCTTTGCATTGCTAAAAGGAACGACATAAATCTCCAAGGCAATATGTAATTCAAAAGCAGGACGTGAAAGCCAAGAAATGACCGGCACAAGTGAACGATGCAGCGCAACCATTGAGCGGTAGCACCGAGTACTGCAAGCCCGTGAGAAAGGCACAGTAAGCATTGGATCTTCCTCCTATTACAAGCAGCACAAGCCCATTTAACCTGCGAGGGGAAAAGTAGGCTGCCGTGTTCGATACTCACCCGTTCGCCGGAATAAGCCATACAGTTCGAACAAGAAACATCTTCCACAACTGCAACAATACGTATTTACAGAGGAAAGCAGGATGTATAAATGTGGAAACGCCTCGATATTGCGGAAGCAGCAGAAAAGAATGCTCATAATAAAAAAATCTACGCAACACAGATGACCTCTATTTCGCCGCAACGGATTCAACAGTTTCAACAGAAAGATAAGTTATTCATTTATAGGTATTTATCTATTATACTATTTGTTGAATAGATACTATAAATGTTGTAGAATGTTGAAAATGGTTCTTACGGGCTGTTGCAGAGTGTTGAAAGATGTTGAAAGGGTGTTGAATGGTGTGGGCATGATAAAGTGCGCAAAATGAACGTGTTGCAGTTGTTGAAAGCGTTGAACGGCATTTCGTGGCAAGTGAACCATTTCGCAAAGACATGAAAAATGCCGCCCTGTATGAGAGCGGCATCGCAGTGGAGAAGCGGATGTTATTCATCCTCGTTGGTGAGACCATAGACCACATCGAGGTTAACTCCGTATTGCTCGACGATCATATCATAATCGAAGCAATAGGCTTGATCGAGCACCGACTCCGTGGTGAGACCGGACTGCCCATCCGGGACACTGGATTGTGTGTAGCCCTGGATGACGTTCTTGAAACGGAAAGAGCGTTTCTTACCGAGGTACGCAGGCGAGTGCTCCATATAGAACGGCAGCGAGGATTTTGCCAGCAACGACTCACCGATCTTCTTGCTATGCAGTTGATAGAGTTCAAAAACACGTTTATAACGCAAGTACAAGATTTTCTTTGGCTCAGCGAACTCTATTTGCGAGGAACTGCTGTCTACTTTGAGGTGCGAGACAGTTTCGATGCGATAGTCCGCCTGCATGCACAGATGGCCTTCGGTACGCAAAAAACTGATGATGTCCCAAAGCGTAGCTACTTCGTTGTTACGCTTGGTTTCCTTATTCTGCTCCATGATACCATCGACTGCTATCGAAAGCAAATCGGCATAGGTGAACGGCATATCCAAACGGTTCTGCAGGCAATGGAATGCCGCCAAGACAGAAGCCCAGTTATTGGCAATACGATCCTCGACACCTTTGTTCTCAAGCGCTTTGCGCAAGTCCTCTTGCACTTGTTTATAGGAATGCGCATACTCGGCTTCGAACAATGCACGGTTACGGAGAATGTCCATTGTCAGATGCGTGCAACCCATCTTACGGAGCTCTTTGAGACGCTGGAACTTCATCTTGGATTCGGGTGTGAACTCGGATTTGTCGTAACGCAGGAAGATGAATCGTGAGAACAGGGCAATGTCGGCTGTTGCCATCTCTTGACCGGACAAGATGATGCCGGAGTTAACGCGCGTCACCTCGCGTTTCTTGTCTTTGTCCATGTTCATGCGGTTGCGACCGGTGCCATCCCAGAGACCTTTGAGAAACTCCCGTTTGTCGATGTCGATGGTGTTCTTGAACTCATCGATATGCACGAGGGCATTGGCACATTGCGCCACAGCATCGGCGAGCGCAGGAAGCGTGGAGTTCTGGATGTTCGGCGGTGTGTTCTCGATGATGAAGAACGACATGAGCGAGTGACCCAGTTCGGACTTACCGGAGCCCTTCGGACCAAACAGATTGAGGATGGGGAACGACTTGGTTTGCGCCGTGACGACGTCGCGAAACAAGGTAGCCAGCAGGAACGATAGTCCGATTTTGGCGTTGTCGCCGAAAACGTCTATCAGTTGCTCTGCGTATGTGCGTAGCGTGACCTTTCCTAATCCGTAGTGGACGAAGCTCCGCTCGAACTGGTAGAGCGATTTCTGCTTCTCATAGATCGACGAGAATGCCGGCAGGTAGAAGTTGCCTTGGTCACCCAAGCGCACGATACCGAAATCATCCACTTTGTGCCATGTGCGACCATCGAAAATGCCGTTCCCGAAGGCAAAGAATCCATGATCCTGCCAACCCAGTTGGGTGATAGGTTCTGCCGTTTCAGTGGCTTTATAGAGGAACTGTTTAAGCCGTGTCAGCTGTTCCTCTTTTGCCAACCAGATATAGTTGCCGATGGACTCAATCTTCTGCTTGAAACGGCTGAGACTGACTAAATCTTCCGCTTTGAACTCGATGATACGTTTCTCGCCATCTTCGTTCTCAATCTCGAAGAGACGGAGCGCATTGGAACCGCCATCAGAGATATGGAACAGCGGACGAAGGAGGAAGTTCGACCATTGGAGAATCTTGCCATTTGCACCGATGGAGATATACGCATTACCTCTGGTTTGAAAGCCGTATTTCTCGAAGAGGTCGAGGTAATGCGAGTTCTGATCGTTGCAGCGAAGTGACTCCTCGCGGCGGTTCTGTTGTGCCGCATGGATCGCCTTGCGCCACATGGACTTACCTTGGATGACATCGTGAAGCAGATTGATGTACCGATCCACCTCATACTCGCGCTCCAGACGACCTAAGAGGAACGCCACTTTGTCCACAATCTCCGTGGGCGAGAGACCTTGTGTCTGAATCAGTTTCTGGGCATACCAAACGGGGAAATCCTGCGTCTCAAGATCGTCGTAGAGCAGGCGCGATTTGCAGAACGAATCCGGATCCTGCTTACGACCTTCTTGACCTAACGGAATCTCCTTGACGCTCACGTCAAAACCGAGGTTCCAGGCTTGGACAGCGGATTTCATAACCTTCTGAATGCCGGTACCATACGGAGTGCCCACTTTCGGGCAGTCCGCATCGGGCATGAAGATCAGTTTGGTAGCATTCCGTTGCAGGACTTTGAACTGCTCATCCGTCCAGTCTGAGCCCAACGAAGCGACCGCATTGAGGATGCCGATGGACTGCAGACGCAGTACGTCCGGCGCGCCTTCGACCAGCACATACACACCATCTTTGACGGCGGCACGAGCGGCTATGTCAATACCGAAAACAGACTGACTCTTCTGATAGATGAGACTATTGGATGAGTTAAGGTACTTGGGCGTTTTGTCGTCATCCGCCATCGTGCGTGCCGTGTAACCGATGATGCGGTTGTAGCGGTCGCGGATGGGGATCATGATACGAGCCCGGAAGAAGTCGTAATCCTTTTTCGACTTCTCCGAGTGCGCGATGAGACCAAGTTGTGTGAGAACTTCGCTGGAGAGCAGTTGCTGCTTCGCATAGTTGATGAGCCCATCCCATGCATCATACGCGAAGCCGATGCCGAACTCTTCGACGAACTCCTTGCCCCAGCGATTGAGGGCATAGGTATAAGCAGCACGAGCCTGATCATCCTGATTGTGGATGTTCGCAACATAGTACTTCTGAATGAGGGAATAGGCCGTGAACATCGCCTCACGCTGTTTGTCCTGCTCCTGCTCCTCGGGTGTACGCTCGTGCGTATCTTCCTCTATGGAGATATGGTGCTTGCTCGCCAGATGGCGCACTGCTTCCGGAAAATCCATGTTCTCCTTCTTCTGGATGAAAGCGATGGCGTCACCGCCTTCGCCGCATCCGAAACAATGCCACGTGTTCCGCGCGGGATCAATCATTAGAGACGGAGTCTTCTCCTGATGAAGTGGACAGCAGCACTTCGACCTGCTACCAGCTTGTTGTAACTTCGCATAGCCGGCAATCACATCGCGCACATTGACCTGCAGACGGACTAATTCAATAGTTCTGTTGGATAACATAATGGTTAAGGTTGAAGGTTAGTTACTTTGTCCTGTAGTAATTATCCACAAAGCGTTGTTCGGCACGAATCTCCCGCTTGAGCAAATTGATGATGTCATAGATGGCTTCATACTCCAAACGAGTGATGTTGCCATGCTCACGTTTGTAATAAAAAGTGGAGTTACTCCAGCCTGTGCGTTGCATCACAGTCTGCTTGAAATTCTTGCGCTTCGGAGCCGGAAGCTGCAGGTAAAAATTGTTTAAATAATTCATAGTGGTTAGGTTTTTATGTGTTAAAACTAAAATTTTCAATCAAAAAGTACTAAAATTGCATAATTTATTTGCATATTCGCGAATTTATTTGTACTTTTGTGGTGCAAAATTAGTGCTTTTCTATGACATATACAATTTAGAATAGCACAAAATCGTATTATTATAGCATTTTAGTGAATATATTACGCAAATTCGCACTATAGTAATTTTTGAACACATAAATATATGTACAACGGACAAATCATCAAGCATTTATTGCTTAAACAGAACAAGTCGCAAACGGAACTATCTATGGCTGTGACAGGAAGACCTAACAGCAGCCTGCATTATTTGGCGAAGAATCCAACAGCAAAGACATTGGAGAGAATAGCGGATTTCTTTGGAGTGACGATTGACTCCTTATTTAATCGCGCGCACCCGCCCGTAGATATGGAGACAGAGAAGGATGCCGAGAACGGGTATCTGAAGAAGCTGATCAAGTTGCAAGAAACTCAGATGAGTGCGTACATGATGCTGAACGAGACCAACGATTTTATGCTGGAACAATTGAAGCGTCGAGTAGCAGAACTGGAGAGTCGGCTGAAGTATTTACAGGCTCATCCGGAAGCAATCTCAGAGTTGCCACCGATGCCTGAGTTCAACATGATCGTGCCGATGGTGGAGAAACAACCAGAAGTGAAAGTCTATACCAATATGACTCCGGAGGAGAAAAAACAGCAGCGGATCCGCAAGAAGTTAGCTAAGAATGCAGAGACAGAAATCCGTAAAGAGACGCTTCCAGATTGACCACTTTGGGATATTTTTCAAAAAAGCAATCCTAATTTAAAGTTTATGGCCAAAAAATTTGGTCATGTCAAAAATTTGTAGTAATTTTGCACCTTGAAAGCGAGTTAAGACGTGTCAAAATCGTGTCAAGAACTCGCACAAAATCCTAATTTTGAACAAAATCATTGCTGATTTACAGCAAGTTACGAAAATTAACTCAACTGTGGGTTTGTCTGGGTTCGAGTCCTGGTTGAGCAACAAAAAGAGACCTTTCTGGTCTCTTTCTTGTTATATTACCAAATAAATGGTATCACTTTATAACGAACGCGTTGCTTGTATTCAGTATAGCCTTTCAACTCACGTTCCAGCACTTG
>LXOW01311773.1_pt1 | contig 32160 bp, 34 predicted proteins | sample 1368591 | NCBI WGS metagenome assembly LXOW01 (sample SAMN04884650, study PRJNA319009) | bovine gut metagenome | isolation source: Cow rumen | host: Bos taurus | place: Italy: Legnaro (PD) | collected 2014-07-09
TATTTTGTTTGGGTCTCTATCCGTCCAAGGTTCTTTTGTTATTGGTTGTTTCTTTTCTTTAACAGGTTTGGTCGGTATTCCATAGTATTTTCTTAATTGGTCGCATACATCTAGGTCTCCTGCCGTTAATGGGTGGCAATTATAGCATCTTTCACCAGTTTTAAATGCTCCACAACTATCGCAAACTGCATATTCTTTATTCTTTATTACTAATTTCATATTTTTTCTCCGTTTTTGTTTTAAATATAGCATTGTTTTAATGACTATTCAAAAATTTATTTTTTCTTGATCTGAGGATTTATGGATTTTAGTGCTCAAATGTTCACCATTTTTAGCTACTTCGGAACTTCGGAACTTCGGAAATAACACACCACAACAACACAGTTACATTCTTTTTCTCTATTTCTTTTATAGAATTTTTCCACAATTTTTCTTTTTTAAAATAGAGTTATTTTTATGTGTGTTATGTGTGTTATGTGTGTGAATTACTATCAAATTGTCGAAATCTGATTAAAAACGTGGTTTTAAAATCAAAAATTCACACACATAAAAAATCTTATGTGTGTGGTTTATGTGTGTGAATTTGGGTTTTTAAATGATAAGTTCAAAAATTTTTAAAATTTTATCGCACCAAATTTATTATTTCTATATTTTTAAATGCGATTGGAGATAAAAACGCAGATCATTTGAGAAACTTTCTTACTTCTGTGGTTATATTTTCCGAAAGTGCAGTATAAATATAATAGCAAATTAGAAATCAAAGTTCTAAAAATTTAAAATGTTTAGAACACTCAAATTTGTTTTCTATATTTGTAAACGAACCCTAGTGGTAGAATCATTTGTTTTTTCCATTTTTAATTTATTAAACAAGTTGGTTCTAGCATTAGAGCCAACTTTTTTAAATGGAGAAACAAATGTTTAAATACACAAAACCAAAATTGTATCTAAGCGATATATTAAATGCTGAAGACCCAACCACGATGGTTGATGATACTTCAACAATAACTATAGACGATGACATCCAAACAAAGTCAAAAGGTCTATTCAACAAAACTATGAAGGGCGAAGTGTTTTTGAAATTATACACTCACCAGCGGAGATAACGATACTCTTTTAAGACAAGCTAGAAGAAATTATTTACACAGTTACAAAGTAAATAAGGAAGAAGCTACGATTTTTCCTTTAAATCTACCAAGTGCTGATATAATGAATTATCTTTATGCTAGACAAACTAATGAAAGGGTATTGTCCGCTAAAATTCATTATGACACAGAAAAACAATGTAAAAAGACTTACGATAAACTCTACTCAGACCATCTGGTTGGATGGATTAATAGAGAACAATTTGAGCAAATTTGGAAAGATTCTTATTCCAATCTACTTGAAAATAGTAAAAAGAATGACGAAGCTCATTACTTTATTCCAAATGAAACAATAAATGAATTAAATAAACTTCATTCTTTGTTTGAAAATGTTAAAGTTGAAATTCATAATGGTCATGCTGGGTGTGGAAAATCCACAAGTGTTATGGAACTTTGTAATAAAGAAAAAGATAAAAAATGTATTATCGTTAGTCTTTCAAACACTATTTGTAACATGTTCAAACAGAAAGTACCTCACATAACAACTTGTTCTTGTTCAAAAGCACAATATCTTTTTGATATTAAAAAAGCAAATTTATTTGAAGAAGCAGATATAATTGTTATGGACGAATTTAGTCAATGGGGATTTGAATGGTTGCCTCTTTTGAATAATATACTTAGTTCAAATGAAAATGCGAATTTTTATATTATGGGAGACATAGACCAGATACCAACTTTTTTGAGTAGTGGTTCATTACTTTATTCTTTAATGAATGAATTTCCAGATAAAACTATACAGCATAACACACAATATCGTTTTGCTAATGTACCTCATTATAGAGAACTTGTTAATGATATTTTGAACAACACAATAAGTCCAAATACTATAATAAGTTCAATAAATGAAGCTGTATTACAATCTACAGATTGTTTTATAACAGGAACGAATAATAATGTTGAAGCATTGAATAAAACTATGTTGAAGTACAAACACGATATTGAAAATGATAACTTGTATGAAATTATAACACAAACCGGTGGCGATGTTCCATTGATTGCTTCATCAACAACAGAAATCAATGGTGCTAAAATTTACTGTAACACACGATATAAAGTAAAAACAATAGTAAAAGATGATGTTGTTTTAACTTCTTGTGTTGATGGTAGTTTAGTTAAGTGTAAAAATTACGATATACGAAATAATTTCAAACTTGCTTATGCTATAACGGTTAATAAAGCACAAGGACTTGAATGGGAGAATGTATGTTGTTTCATTACAAGTAGAGACTTAAATTTAAAAACATTTAACGCCTTGTATGTAGCATTGACAAGGGGTAAACAAAATATTATTATTGCTAGTGATAATAATGGTAAAGGAATGTCTGTTAGGGACTTACAGAACATTCTTAATATTAAATACAAGTTCCGTAATAATTTCAAAGAAATGGAGAAAATAGATGAAAGATAAAAATCTAAGCACAAAGATAAATGCTATTCGTGAACATTTTAACCAAAAGTTAAATGACAATATGAAACTTATTAACAATAAGTTTGGTTGTGAGTTCTTTTGGTTTCATAGCGACCAATGGGTTAAATTAAAAGAAAAGAATATCCTTGAAAAAGGGATTTGTTGTATTACAGAATATGCGAATGGTAATGATAAAGCTGGTGAATCAAAGACAGTTAATGCTTCAAACTTTAGTCGATTCTTTGACACAAGCAGTGGTTATACTTGGGAATCATTCGTAAAAGATATTATTGAAGCAAAGAAAGTGGTTATGGAAGAAAGACTTCACACAAACCAAAATAAGAGTGAAGCAACTTTAGCAATAGACCACATAATTAACGGTGGTGAAGATACAAGAACAAAGAATGTAAAATTATTTACTTCGTACAAATTCAGAAACAAATACACCGCTAATGACGATTATTTTGTTTTCAATAGAATATACAAGGATAAAGATTTGAACTTGTATATAAACTTGAATGACAAACTTTATAATTTAATGGTTAAGAAAGGAACAGAAAGAGAATTGTTGCGGAAATAGTCTTGATGACGAAACTCAATTTTGGCCAGCATTTTTCAAACAATTTAATGGTGATTTTGATAAGTGGGCTAAATTAACTTATCAAACAATAGAATCATTTGATTGGGATAATGAACCAGTTAGTTTGGAAGAAAAGTTAATGGATGCTGGTGTTCCAAGAACATTTCTTGAATGTATAAGTATAAACATTAACCAGATTGGTATCGAAGAACCAACTGGAAAGGGAGATACCACAAAGAAGAAATGGTATTATGGTTCTTGCTCAATAGTTCCTGACAATGGAAAAGATAGTACTTGGAGTTTAGAAGACCAAATACAGGTATTGAGTAAACGACTTATTTTACCTGTTGATGTTAGTAGAACACGAACAATTCCAACTTTTAGTAATGACGATAATGAAATAGCTGTTAAGCATTTGAAGTTACCAATAGCATTTAAACACAACGAAGAACCTAAACTACCTCCACAGTGGGATATGTTCCTTGGTAATGGTAGATTTTATGACGAAAAGATGGACAAATTAAAAATTGCTCATTTCATTTATTGTGTACTTAATGCTAAATTTACTGGTCGCCAAGTATTAGTTGTTGGTGGACAAGGTAATGATGGTAAAGGTGTATTTCTTAATATTCTTACCGATTTGATTGGTGAGGATTATGTAAGTAATATGGCAGTAAGTGACTTTAATCCTGACGATAGATTTGGTATGGTTAAAGCATTTAATAAGAAATTACTTTATTTGAGTGATTGTAAGAGTGTGTCTAACTTGTTTAGCGCTGATAAGTTCAAAGCATTGAGTGGTGGTGATATGATTACACTTGAAAAGAAAAACTTAAACCCAATCAACTGGAAACCACAAGGACTATGTGTAGCAATCGCAACAAATAATAGTTTCTATGTAAATGATGAACATGGTCGAACAAGAGCAATGCCTATTGTTTTTAGAAAGAACTTTGAAGAAAAGAACATTATTCCTAAAGGTGAAATGATTAACAGATTATTGAGTGAAAAAGATAAATTCATTCAATGGTGTGTTGATTATAGACAATGGATGTTTGAGAAATATCCACAACTTTTGAATGGTGAAGCATTGTTGATGTGTACAGATGAAGATTTAACTAAATTAACTGGTGATTATGATGCTTTTACTTTGTTCAAGAATATGTGTGAAAAACAAAAACTTGGTGATAGAAAATTCTGTAATTGGAACGCAAGAACAGAGGAAGAAGAAGAAATCCAGTCAATGGCTAACAATACCTGGGAAACTCATTTACCAGAATTGATTAAAGAAGTTGCGATGTTTAGTAAAGGAAAGAAAGTTTTTACTATTAAATCCTTGATAAACAAAATAAACAGTGAATTGGAAGTACAGTTTGATGTAACCACTCGTACAAAGGAACCAAAGAATCCTGATTTGGCGAATGATATTAAACTTTACTTTGACACAAACTTCATTTCTTACGCAAGTAAAGATAAATGCAGAATGAGCATTATTAAATGGCTTGAGGAAAGTGAAGAATATGACACAAGTGAAATGAGAAACGAAAATTATACTCTCAATGGTAAACGAATGAGAGGAGTAATTATCATAAATGAAGTTGAAGAAACTTTGACTCCTGAAGAACTTGTAGAAAAAATGGCTGGTTAGTCCAAATTCACACACATAAACCACACACATAAAAAATCTTATGTGTGTGAATCGGGAGATAAAAACTGCCAAAAACTGCCCAAAACTGGTCCAAAACTGGCTAAATCTCTCAATTCACACACATAACACACATAACACACATAAAAATAACTCTATTTTAAAAAAGAAAAAAAATGGAAAATTTCAAATAAAAAAGAGTTAAGGAGATATAAAATGAAGAATAAGAAACCAGATTATGGTAAAAGAGCTGAAGAAATTTACCAACAAATTCAAGCAAAGAAACGCAGAGAAGAGTTTATTAAAAAGACAAAGAAAGCACTAAAACGAATTAAAAAGGATTTCAAATAGGAGACAGAAAATGAAAACGGAAGAAACGATTAACTTGTACATGAATACCCACGCTTCAAAAGATAATGTTGTCTATACTTGGATACTTTGGAACTTTGAGAAATTGGAAAAAATATGGAAAAACGAAACCATATTCTGTGACAATAACTTGTTTAAGGAGTTGGAGAAAGAAGCATATAAGGACCGATTTGTTGTCTTATTAACAGATAATGGTAAATATAGAGCTTGTGAGCCAAATATAGTTAATCACTAATAAATATTATAAAACATGGAGATAAAAATGAAAAACGAAGAAAAATGGGTAATTGGTGATGCTATGAAAGCACACGATGCAGGTGATATAGATACAGCTATTTGTTTAGGATTAACACAAGGTAATGGTTGGTGGGGAAATATGCTCGCCAATGGACATTATATTAGTCCTCGTGGTGATTTGGCAAGTGATTACCGTGATTATTGCCATATAAATTCTCTCGACCCAAATGAAATTCATAGTGCTATTTACTTTTTAAAGCAGTTTAAATTGGAACAAAAGATGAAAAAGATTGAGGAGGATTTTGTATGAAACAAATAAGGTACCCAAAGAAGCGTGAAGCATTGTTGCGTTACCATCATGGCGAGAATTGGACGGAAGAAGACCAAAAAGAGTTTGAGAAAGAACGAAATAGAAAACAATGTTTGAACCATAGAAATAAACACAGAGATGCTTATACGCGGTTATCAACGCTGCTATCAGAAGAAATATCGTGAGAGAAACAGATACCATTATGGATTTGTTCAATGGAATAAAAACCATCCTGATGACCAAATGACTGAAGAACAGTACGTAAATTATCGTAAAAACAAAGAACGAATGAAAGAAATGAAGGAGAAAGAAAATGATTGATGAAGAAGCATACCAGAGTGCTGTAAATAAATGGTTTGAAGAATTAAAAGACATTGTAACGAATGACCTTTTGTGGCAGCACATAAATAGATACCCAGAGAAAAAAGATTACGAAATTAAGGAAGAAGATGATAAAATTAGCGACAGTGACGAACAACCCACAGTTGATAAATGATTGGTACTCATGGCACAAGAAATTTAATTTTGACGAAATTGTGATTTTTAATAACAGTCCTAATTTGTTCAAAATAGATGGTACTACTGAAATAGATTGTAAAAGTTTGGAAGCTCCACAGTTGAAATGTTACCAGTCTTTTATCGATCAGTTACCTTTGAATAGTTGGGTGTTGTTCCTAGATGACGATGAACTGCTCGATTTAGAAGGAGACGTACACGATTTTCTCAAACCATACAATAACTGTGATACTGTGAGACTTAATTGGAGATGTTATGGTGACAATGGTGAATTACGATATAGACAAGCACCAATATGGGAAAGGTTCCCTGAACCATGTGCTGAGAATGTTGTATATAATGACAAACTCCCAAATGGGATTACAGAAAATTGGCATGTAAAGTCTTTCTATAAACGAACTTTCAAACCCGCACAAGCTGGTGTACACACACCAATAATACCTGGTGGATGTGCTGTGAATACACGAATGGAGCCACAAATTGCCAATAGTCCTTTCCAGGAAATTTGTTGGGAGAGAGCTTTTATTCGTCACTATAACACACTTAGTACTGAAGAATGGTGTGAAAGACGATTGAACAGGATAGATGCTTGTGGCAATCGTGTAGCAACCAAGGAAGAACTTATACGCTTCTATAGAAACGAAAATGTATGGTCTAATAAAAAGGAAGAAATTGTAAATGCGTACCTTAGAGGAAATACAGAAACAGTACGATAAATTTGTATGTGCTGCTATAAGTGCTGAATACAATTCTGATTGGGAAGAACCACCTGATTTGGAACCTTATATTCAAGATTTAATTGAAATGTTAAAAGAGTATAGTGTGGAGATTGAAAATGAACGAAATGAACCTTAATTGCAGTTATCCTCAAGAGTACAATGTAATCATCTGCCATAATAAAGAAGGTTTTGAGTTTGCTAAAAAAGAATTTTCGGACTTATCAAACAAACTATATTTGAGTGATACTGGTGTTGAAGGAACTATTGATGTGACTTGTGGTTATCCTTCAAATGTGTATGGTGAACTTCCATTTTATAACTGGATAGCCCAGAATTTAAGACCTGAAGATTGGGTAAGAGTACACCATTACCGCAGAAAACTTCCTTTGAGTATGGGCATTACTGTTCCTGCTCCATTGAGTTTTAATGGTTCTATGGCACAACAGTTAGCTTATTATCATTCACCTTTGCTAACAAATGCTATTATGAGAACTTTGACACCGGTCGAACAACAGTTATTTAATACGAACAAGTCACTAATTCCATACAACATGATGTTTGCTCCTGTTGAATTTATACAAACTACTTATTTACCTTGGATGATGGACAAAATAAATGCTTTACAAATGGTGTTGGGTAGGAGCTTTAAACCAGATGCTAGCTTCTTTGAACCTAGAGAAGGTAAGAGAGTTGACGAATGGTATCAAAACAGAATTTATGCTTTCGCTATGGAACGATATACCACCTTATTTTTCCTTACAAATAACATACCACGAAATTATACACAAATTAAGCTTTTAGAAAAAGGACAAAAGATATGAAATACATTGAAAAATACAACAGATACATTGACAATGATTGTGTAATATACAGAATGAATAAAGAAGGAAAATTAATACAAGTTAAACCTTCTATAAACAACTGTGGATATGAGTTTATATGCTATGCTTCTAGTAGAATTGTTTTAGTACATAGATTAGTTTATGAAGCATTTAAAGGGGAAATACCTGAAGGACTTGAAATTGACCACTTTAATAGAAATAAACACAATAATAACCCAGATAATTTGAGACTTGTTACTCATGCTGAAAATATGAGAAATAGAAATATGAAATCAAAAATAGCTAGTACTGATTTCGGTATTAAGTTTAAAGAGCATTTCAAGACAACTAGAACTGATTCTCCTAATTTATATTATAGGGAATGGAGGTATTGTAAAAAACACAAAAAGTGCAGATGGGAATAGTCATATATACTATATCATTTTGAATACTCCATTTTTCCCAGGATGTTCTCCATAGCATCCTGGGTTTTTAATAAATATATTGAACCGTGTGGATTTGCTTTAGGGCACCACCATAAACCTGAAAAATGAGGTAATAATGAACGAAGAAACAGAACAGTTAGATGTTATTAAGGACTTTAAAGAATTTGAGAAGTCCAGTTATGATAAATGGAACACATTGTACCAAAACATTAAGGAAGACCGCAAATTTATTGCTGGCGACCAGAATGACAAAGTAGATAAAAAGCTAATTGGTGACAATGTGACAGAATGCCGTTTGAATGTTGTTAGTAATGCGATTAGAACAATCGTCAATACTTACTTGCCGAACCAATACAAATGGCAGTACGAAAACCAACAAGAATTAACCACAAGAGCAGATGAATTTTTAGCTGACATTGACAATAGCACAGCCGCAGTTGAAGCATTACAAAATGCGATTGGAACTGGTTTGGGTGTGCTTGTTTTCAGTAACGATTTAGACATTGACGGAAATGTTAAGTCGTGCTTATATAGTATAAACGATGTTACGAATGTTAGACTAGACCCAGTTGCTACCAAATTAAATTTTGCTGACGCAAAGAGAGCTGCTATAATTGAGTTAAAGCCAAAAGAATGGATTGAAGAAACTTATGGTGTTGGCTTCTTTATGGAAAAACCACTAATTGACATACAAGATAACTATGACCACAAACAGTACATGCCTCTCGTTACTTATTACTTGAAACGAAACAACCAGGTTTATGTTTTCCGTATGCTTGGTGCTGAAGTTGTTGAACAAATTACATTACCTTATTCGTATATTCCTGTTGTCCCTGTATTTGGTGAACAAATTTGGGATGAAGGCAAACAGACCTTTACTGGAATTACGAAACAAATGAGACCTATTCAACGCTTGATTAACTATTCTTACAGACAGTTAATTTTGCGTTGTGCTAAAGCACCAAAAAACACATGGGTAACAGATTCAGAGTCTATTGAAAATTATGGCGAATTTTACAAGAACTCTGACATTAGTTTGAATCCACTTTTGAAGTTTAGAGGTTGGTCTACTGATGGGAAGCGTGAATTAAAACCACCTGTAAGATTGAGCAATAACTTTGAAATTGACGATGTTTCACAGTTGATGCAGAACGCATTAGGACTTACAAATACTATCATTGGTATTCCTGCTACTGGTTTGGAAACGGAAGTTGAAAAGACCGCAACAGAAGCATTGTTGAACCAAAAGACATTCAATAACAATGTTAGAGCTTATTTGTATCACTTGAGATACACGATGCAGTTAATTGGTTTGATTTTTGCTGAAGATGTTATGAAACAACCTTTGTATGGATTGATTAAGGTCAATGTGATTGAAGGTCCTGACGAAGCATTGAAGAAACAAGAAGCTAGAGTCACATTACAACAAATGGGTGCTTTGATAACAAATGATGTTGATAAGCAAAAATTGTTGATGGCTCAATGTGCTATTGAAACTGATAACGAATATGTAAGAAACTTCGGACAGATGCTACAACCACAACCAACATTGATGGAACAGCAACAGCAACAGTTGTTGGAACAAGCAAATGGTGAAATCCAAAATCGTGACCAGCAAATCGTTCAGTTACAACAGAGAATTGCTCAGTTGGAACAAGAACAAAAGATTAATGCTTATAGTTTGGACCGTGAAATGTTGTTAGCAGAACAGAAACATAAATTTGAAATGGAGAAACTTGCTTTTGAAAAACAACTAGAAGAAGAAACTCCTGCTGAACAAGCAAAATCACAGGCCGAAATTGTTAAAGCTCAAGCCAGTGTTGAAAAATCATTGGTTGACTTGAGAAAGACAGAAATAAATGCTGTTTCTAAACAGAACGGAGGTATTCAATAATGGTTAGTTTGTATTACCCTATCATTAAGCAAAACGATGTTTTTGTTCCTGGTGGAAAGATTGAAGTTCTTGACCCAGTTAGTACAAACTACATTGATGTCTATGTTTACAATGCTGTAAACGATACTTATACTGTGGTGAATAACCCAATATACGTTAATGGTGAAGGTCGCAGTGAACAAACTTATTTCGTCAAGCAGTTAGCATATCTTCGTTTGTACAAATACTTGGGTGATTTTAGTGACCCTCGCACAGATGATGACAGTGCTAATTGGTCTTTTGTTCGTGATTGGTATAACAGTATAGATTTAGATACTGGAACCGGTGAGAACTTGGACGTTTATGGTCTTTATGGCTTACAAGATGCCGACACATCATTAGGAACAGTAGATGTTGTAGGTTATTGGACTAAGGACGACTGTGAAAAGAGAACATATATTTGGGATGCTACTTGTACAGCTCAACCAGATGCTGGTTACGTTGTACAAAGTAACAGTACGGAAGTTGGTCGATGGATTTTATTGTATGATGGTGAGTATTTGCCTTCAACATATTACGGTGTTTATCCAGGCCATCAGGAAAACATGAACGCATTATTAACTTACCCTTCTGTTGTTGGTAGTAATGAATTGCGTACAGCTCCAGGTGTATATTTCGTTAAGGGTGAGTATAATGACAGTACTGTTGTACTGGTTACTGAAAAGAAGTTAATGTGCGATGCTGATACATCATTCTCAAATGACCAAATCCAGTGTAACCATATAACAGTTGTTGGTAGCAGTAACCATCCTATCGGTGATTTTTATGTAATTGATGTAAATTGTCCTGTTCACTCAAGTTGGTTTAAATACCCAGCTAATTTCTTTGGAAGTAACTCAAAGGATTTGTACATTGATTCGACTAACTACTTCTACAATGGAACATTGAACACACATGCCACTGTAAGTAATGCTATCATTCACGGTACAAATAGATTGCCAATAACTTATGGAACAAACGGACTAATCACGATTAGTAACTGTGTAATACTCGGTAACAACATATTCGACACAACAGATAAAGTTTCGTTTGCTTATATGGAATTTAGAGATGACTGGTTCTCTAGCCCAGCTAGCATTGACTTCTATAACAAAGTATTTGTTCGTTCTACAAGTTTGAACAGACTAATTTTGAGTAACTTCCAAAGTGAGATTGCTTATGTTAATGCTATGGGTGCTGATGGTCAAACTAAAATTGATATGGCTGGTAGAAGCATGGATAACTTTACTTGCCCAACTACAATAACACAAATTTATAATTTAGTTTGCACAAACCAAATGAACATCACCAAACAGAGCACAGTTGATGTACTTTTGAACAATGTAAAATGTAATGATGTTGTTCTAACTTGTAGATACTTAACTATTGAGAACGGTAGCGATGTAAGATTTGCTAGTGAGCCTAGCATAGATGCTTGTTGGGCTAATGACAGTATAGTTAGGGGTGGAAACTTCTTTACTTCACTCAAACAGTATGTTTTCAAGAATTGTACAGTTAATATAAGTTTCAAAAGAGTTACAGATAACACAACACAAGATGGTTGGTTGGAATTTGATAACTGTGAAATCGGTGAGAACAATGTAATTGAAGCTAAAATGCTAAAAATGATTGGTTGTACAACTAATAATAACACGATTAAAATTTATCCTTACAAGGATACGAACAATGTATATCACCTTTTCTGTGACCTTAGAAACAATACTTTCAACAATAATTTACCTGTTGAGTTCACAAAGATTGATTTAATTAACGGTTCATACGAAGAAAATTGCTATGACTGTGTATTGGATTGGAGCATAATCGGTAATACTTTCAATGACAACCAAGGTGGTTTGAAATGTAGATACTGGCAGAATCGTACTGGTTCTCACAATAACTATACATTCGTCAAATGGGGATGGGGCATACACAACATTAAGTATTATGGTAACGTTGGTAGTTGTCCAGCTGAAACACCTTACGGAGTAACATTGACAAACGGAACAGGTTGTGAAGCTAACTTCTATTGGCTTGACCTTGGTGATAACAAATTTGTAACCTTGAACAAAACGGATTACGAATCGGCAAGAGTAATGCTCGATTTCGAAAGCACAACAGTTCCTCATTGGGACAGTCATGCTGTTGGTGGTAATGGTTTCCCAGTACGAACAAGATATACTGGTAATGACAACAGTGAATTTAATTGTGCTCAGGGTTGCTTTATCTATCCTTGGTCTCAAATAAATGATGTTGTTGACAATGGTGACTTGTTCAAAGTAGGATTTAGTAAATGGGGTAAAGTTCGTGAGAATGACCCGAGTTACTATCCTTGGACTTGGCGTTTCTTGGCAGTACCAGGAGATTATGCTGCGTCCGAACAAACTAACTAATACATACAAAATAAACGGTGATGTTCACCGAAAGAACATTGGAGGTTTTATGCCAAAGAAAAATAAGATTGTTAAAGAAGAAGATGTGGAAAAGAAGGAACCTTCTATCCACGAAGAACTCAAAGAAATAAATGCTATACTGAAAGAAATGTTAGAACTATTGAAGGACATTGAGTACAATACTCATGACCGCACAGGTTTTTGGAACGGAAGGAGATAACTATGGGTAGAATACAAGGAATTAATTTGTTGAAAAATTGTAAACTTCGTCAAAAACAAATGCGTTATATACTTGACAACATGAACGAACCTAACTTTGCGATGATTGAGTCTAATGATACTTTGAATGGTACTTTTAATTTAGCACCACACGATACATTGAATACGGCTGGTATAACTTGGAGAATTTTGAACAGTCAAGGCTTCGGAAATGGCAAGCACTCAAGTGACACAAAACCTTCATGGGGATCAGTTGCTAATTTTTTCGCACAGATCCAGGACTATCTTCCATCTGATTTAAGAACAAAGCAGAACCCATATAGATTATGGTCTCGCTGGACTCTACGTGACAATGACACACAAATTATCGCAGACGAAACAAGAGAACTTCTTGATGATATGTGCGATTGGTTGGAAGTAATGAAGCGTAAGATTATGGACTATATTACCGCTCGCTATTTTAGAGAAGGTAAAGTACAATACTGTGAAATCTTGAAACGCAGATTCAAAGACCAATACAGTGAAAAAGTTGAACAAGAAGTTGTTGCTGATGTTGTGGCTGATACAAGTGTGAACATTGTCATAGAGGACTACGATGGCAAAGACGATTAAGTTCAAATTGTTCCCACATCAAAAGGCTCTATTCACATCAAAAGACGAGATAATTTATTTGAGATGTGGCCGTGGTGCTGGAAAAACATTCTGTGCCGCATTACTTTGTGCGTTAAGACTTGTTGAAGGTAAAAGAATAGTTTGTTTGTCACAGACTTCTCGTCAGAGCCGAGAAGTTATGTGGGTTGAAATCATAAAGCAGTTAGACAACATTGTTCCAGGAAAATATAAAGCAAACAATGGGGCACAAAAGATAACATTTGGAAAAACAGGAGTAATATATTTTGCTTCTTATGAATCTTTGGAGACTTTGCGTGGTTTTACGCAAATTGCTTTAACAGTATGTGACGAAGCTTGCCTTGCTCCGCCAGATTTGTTCTCGGTTGTTTCGTTCTGTATGCGTGACCTTCCAAAAGGTGTTTCGGGACAAATCATTATGTTATCAACACCCAGAGCAGATAACTGGGTGACTTCTTTCTGCCGAGAACAGAAAGTAACCATAATAAATGCTAAAACAAGTGATAACAAACGCATTAGTGCTAAAGAAATTGAGCTTATGCGTAAAACTTGTTTGGACGAAAACCAATGGAAGCGTGAATTTTATGGCGAAGAATGTGATGACGGTAGTGAAGGAACACTATTTACAAATGATGTACTGAAAGACTGCGAACATGTTGTAGAAAATACTCAAAAAGGTTATGCTATTGGTATTGACTGTAGTGGACTTGGGGTTGATAACAATGTTATAGTTGTTCGCAGTATCAACAAAATAAAGAAAGTTGTCAAGAAACGCACAGCTACTGCTGCTGAAATGTGTAGTATTGTCAAAGGACTAATTGAAGAATTTGGACGAGGAGATTTGAGCCATATTGCGATTGACGAAGCTTATGGTTTGGACTTGAGCAATCGTCTAAAAGAAGCCGGTTATTTTGTTCAAATTGTTCCTTTTGGTGGAAAAGCCAGTGAAAGTGTATATTTGAACAATAGAGCCGAGATGTACTGTACAATGAAGAAACAGTTTGAAGAATTTGGTATGATTGGACTAAATGAGGACATGAAGCGAGAACTAAACGCAACTAGATACATACTAAATAACTCAAACAAAATACAAATCATTCCAAAGAGTGAAATTAAGTTAATTGTGGGGCATTCTCCTGATACGGCAGATGCTTTGGCATTAACTTATACACAACCTATCGTTCCTAGAGCATTAACTGAGTATAGATTGCGTCAGGACCGTGAAGATATGAGAGATTTGTAAATAAATTAAAATTATAAATATAAACGATGGGAACCTGCCCCAAAAGCAGATATAAAGGAGCCAAATATGGCATTAGAAGAAGATAAGAATGTTGTTGAATCCACGGGTGCTACCGAGAGTCAAGAACATGCCGCAGAAACTGTTGAAACAAAAGAAACCGTAGCACCGGAAGAAGTTGCTCCAACAGAAGTAAGAAACGATGATGTTAGTAAAGGCGCTGGCATAACGGAAGTCAAGAAAGTTCCAACGGAATTGGAACGTGCTCAATATAGTTTTCATAAACAGTTCGCAAAGCAAAACAGAAAACATGCTGAAGAACTTGCTGAAATGAAGAAATTGGTTGAGTCGCTTCAAGACCAAATTAAGAACCCTGACAAATACAGACCAAAGTATCGTGATGACTTTAATACGGCTGATGAGTACATTGACTATCGTTCCGAACAGAAGTTTAACAAACTAATGGAAGAACAGAGAGCCAAAATGGAGCAAGAAGCCAAAGAAAAGAGTGAATATGATGCTATGACGAATTACTATCGTGAAAGAGCACAAAAACATATTAACACTCTCTATCCGACTGACGAAGCTAAAGCTCATTATAAAGAAGTTGTAGATAAGGCATTTAATGATGGTTTGGGTGAATTGTTAGATAAAGACGAAAATGTGTCTAACTATCTAATGAGACGTCCTTATGGTCCTGCTATTTTGATGGCTATTGCTGAGGAACCAGAGACTTACCTTTCTCGTTTGTACGATGACCCATATATGAATACAAGTGAACGCTTGGACGAATTGAAGGACATTGAACGAGAAGTTATAAACAAATTAGAACAGGCCAAGAAACAAGCAGAAATTGCTGCACAGCAACAGACTGCGGCACCTGTTGAACCTCCAAAGGTTATAGGAAAGCCTGGAATTAATGCTCCGGCGAAACGAAACATTTGGGATGACGATGATGCTTTAAACAAGTTCTTGGACTCTCGAAGATAACATACAAAATCTTTTTTAAAGGAATTATATTATGGCTAATGAATTTTCAAACAACGCTAAAACCAAAATTATCGCAGCTGAAATCTATAACGAGATGCCTTATTTGAAGAAGGCTAAGTCTTACATTCCACAGGAACAGATGGTAGGTAAGAAATATGGTAACACATATACTGTCTATATTCCTGATCCAGGTAAGGCTCGTATTGCTAAGGCATCCGATGGTAGAAATGGTCTTTCTGCTCAGGTAGAAGACTTGAAAGAAGTTCGCTATCCAATCGCTTGTGAAGCTGGTCTTTCCGATGTTATGTTGGACGAATGGGAAAAATTTGGTGATATTGAATCCTTCACCGACGAAATTGCTATCCCACATGCCCGCAACCTCGCACAGAACATTGAAAAATATGCTGTAGAAAAGACTGTATTCGATGCTTCTCAGGCCGTAGTTGGTACAAAGTCTCTCGCTACAATCGCTAAGGCTAATGGTAAGTTAAAGAAAGCTGGTAACGTTGGTTCCAAAGTAACTTACATTGACCCAGTTGTTGGTAATGACATTGCTGCTACCGCCGCTGGTCAGATCAAGAATGATGCTATCGTCAATGATTTGTATAAAGATGCTGCTATTGGTAAATTTGCTGGCATCCCAGTCGTAGAAGAACAGTATATGCCTAGAGTAACTGGTTCTAGTGCTGCTACATTCTCCGTTTCTGTAACCACAGGTGACAAAGGTTTCGACCCAATCGTATCTGGTACATTGGTTGGTAACGCTGGTACACCTTTCAAAGCAACTGGCTTGAAGCTCGTTGATAAGAATGGTATTCAGACCAACGAAGATTATGTTGTTATTCCTAAAGCAGATGGTTCTATTCCTGAACTTCGTGTAGAATTTGAAGGTATGAACAACGGAAATGCCAATGCTTGGGTTCCAACAGGCACTACAGCTTTGTCTTTCAGCTCTATGCTCGAAGATGGTAAGACCTACTCTATCGCTCAATCTCGTACAACAGATGCTGTTGCTTACGATGATTATAAGTTTGGAAATATACCATCTTGTGAACAAGAAACTGCAAAGAAAGAAGCCATCACCGTACAGACGTACAAATGGGGTAATGGTGAAACACTTACTACTTTGTATAGACTCGTAGCTCCGTTCGCAATCGGGTTACCTGATGCACGTTCTTGTGTACTTTCCTATTTGGAAGAATAAGCTTCATAACTCACAAACAAAAGAGGTGGTTTTTAACCACCTCTTTTTTTATTCCCAAGAGCATTTGTTATGCTGTTTGAAATACTTTCTTTCTTTTTGGTACAGATTTATAGGAACTTGGAATCTAATTTACTATAAATAGAGATGTAGGTACCAAAACAAACAAATTATACTTTCTAGAGGTATATAATGCTTAGAGTGAATTCAATCGTACAAAACGCTTGCCAAAGAGTCGGGATTGTTGGCGATGGGCAGGCCGCAAGTGAAAACCAGGCTATGGCAGCATTAAATGACTTGAAGGCCGTCATCACAGATTTAAATACACAGAATCTTATCCTTGAAAATTATCAAACAGTTGATTTTAGAGCAAGTAGAGAAGTTAAACTTGCCAAACTACCTAAGGGTTGGTTCGTCTATAAGACTTTAGAAGAAGCTCAAACCGATTTAATCAATAGAAACACAGACGAAGTTTGTAAAATAGATAACACATATTATTTTGTTGGTATTGACGCACATGAAATTTCGTGGCTAACAAGTGACTCATTTAATGAGAAAATGAAGGAAGTTTGGCCCGATGTTATTATTAGTGGAAATCTTCCTGACAGATTGCTCGGTTGTGCTAGAAAGCTCACACAGAAGTGGATAAAGCTATACCCAGGTGATAAAACAAAGATTGACTCATTTATGCCAGTTGGTAGAGCTTCAATGTATTGTACTGAAACCGAGTATGCTCACTTAACAGTAGGCGACACAAGATACGATTTGGAGTATTTCCATATTGAATTTAATACAAACTATAACGATTTGTATAGAATAACTTATTTGGAAGCTATAGACGATTTAGACATTGACGATGTACTTTATTACAGTTCAAAGTACCAAAATATGATTGAAGATGGACTTTGTATGAAATTGTGTATGAGATACAAGTTCTTGGAATCGCTCCCAATGTTTGAAAATGAATTTGAAATAGACAAACGAAACATTAAGGTCATTAACGATGCTAATCGTCCTGAAGTATATGAAAACTTCGGAATGAACGATTTTAACTACGGGTATGAAATGGGATTTGCTGGTGAAGGGTGGTAATTATGTCTAATACAGTTATTTATTCATTCACAGGAGGCACAAATAAGACCTCTTTCCCAAGCATTGAGGGCTCTGCTATTTCAAGAAATATGTTTACGGACTTCAACGGAGAAGGCGATGACATAAAGTCTTATATGCAGTCCGCCCCTGGTATAAAGTTCCTAAAACAGTTTGGGATTGATGGTAAATGCGATGGAATGTTCGTTCCTTCAACAGGTAAGAAAACTCAATCCTTCCAACAATGTTTGTTCTTCGCATATAAAGGAAGCATTTATCGTATTACACCAAAGACTTACGAAAGTGAAATCATTGGTACTTATGCGATTGGTAACAGAGTAGAATTTGCCGAATCAGGTGGTGAACGTGCTATTTTGTTGTGGGTAGATTCACAGAACATTGGTGGCTATGATTTGAAAGAAGGTCGCAGAGTTGAAATTACTTTACCAAAAAGACTTGACGAGAGAACTTATATTCAACCAACACACATAGCTGTTGTAAGTGGTAGTATTGTCCTTAACGATAAGGGCAGTTCTTATGTTTTCTATTCAGTACCTTATCCACTCTCAAATGATACGAGAAAAGTATTTAAAATCATTGATGGTAAAGTACAATACGAACAAGATGGCATAACAGTACAAACAGACGATGTTGATAGTGGAGATTACTGCTTTTTAGACGATTATGGTTCTAGACAGTATTTCAATGCTGAATCTTCTTCAGATAAATGTATTGCTATTTCTTCTGTTGGTGCTTTGCTTACTTTGTATGGGCCTTCTTCTATTGAATTTTGGCAAAGGGGCGACAGTGAATCATATCAAACTTGGCAACGAACAAGTTATACGATTAACAAAGAACAAGGTCTTGAAGCACCATATAGTTTAGCATCAGTTAACCATACACAGTTCTGTATTGGTACAGGTAAAGCAAATAGCAAATGTGTTCTAGCTATTACAGATACGAATGTTCAAAAGATTAGTCCTGTTTGGTTGGATAAAATCTTAAACAACAGTGAAACAACGAGAGTAACTGGTTGGACTTATTCATTGAACAACCATAGTTTCTATTGTTTCAGTATTGGAGAGAGCTGTTATTGCTACGATTTGAGTACAAGTGAATGGCATATTAGAAGTTCACGAAATTTCTATAATGGTAAGATAAAGAACTATATGCCTTTGTATGCTTGCTGGTGGGATAATAAAATCATTGTTGGTTCAAGTGAAAATGGTAATTTGTTTGAATTAGACCCAGATTACTATTATGAAGATTTTGATGAAACCAACAGATTGCCACTATTGAGAGTTCGTCAAACCCCAGTAATTACAACAAATTATAAACCTTTCATTATTCACGAATTATCACTTGAATGTAATGTTGGATGTAAAGAAGATTATGGCACACCTGCTTATGCTCTAATACAAATGAGTAATGATGGTGGCTATACTTTCGGAAACGTCATTAGAACAAGTGTTGGTCGCAAAGGTGAATACCACACAAGAGCCAAATGGATGAATTTGGGTATGACTAGACAGTGTGTATTGAGAGTAACTTATAGTGAACCAACAGAATTTGTAATAAACGATAGCAGTATTCGTTATACAGAATTGAACACAGGAGTATAAAAATGCTAATAAACGATAAGAGTGTTTTTAAAGATGTGCTTCAATCTGTTGCTGGTACTTGGGATTTGAGTTCCGATGATGGTTGGAAAGTATTGGAACTCGGTAAAGTTCGTTTGTTCAAGAAAATAATAACGAAGGGTAGCAACGTACTCCCTAAAAGATTTCTAAATAATAGAAATGAAGTTTGTCCTGTTATGTTGTTCACTAAGGACGGAATTACAGGACAGACTTTAGATTTACAACAAAATGCGATTGAAGTTCAGGAGAACTGTGTATGTTTAATCATTCAATTTTAAACGGAGGTATCTAATGGGATTAGGCGATATACTAGATCCGATAGATTTATTTGGATTTGGTCAAGATAATAGAGTAAGCCAAGCCAATGCTGCCGCAAAAGAAGCTTACGATAAAGCGATGGAGACTAGCGATGCTAACCGCTCGTTATATAGTCAGTATCTTAACAAGATGAATAGTACTTATGGCGATGTGGCTGGAAGATATGGTGACTATTTGTCAAATATAGAGAACCAAGAAGTTTATGACCCTGGTCAATTCTCTTATGGAAAAGATGTCAATGACTTTTATTCCAAAGCCGCTAATCAGAGAATTAACCGAGCAATAAATGCTATTACGAACAGTAGAGCAAATGCCGGTGAAATGTTCTCTAGTGATTACTTGAATGAACTAGCTGCCAAACAACAGGCTCTTGCTAGTGAAGAATGGGATAAAGCTTATAATCGTTACAACCAAGATAGAAGCATGGCTTTAAATGAATTTGGTACAAATGCTAGTCTTGGAAACCAAAGGTATCAAAATTTGTTTAACAAGAACACAACCCTTTTAGGACAAGCTCAAAACGCACAAGATAATGTAAGTAATGCTTATGCGAACTATTTACAGAATCTTGCTTCACAGAACAATACTGATGCTCAAAATTTTGCCAACTATACACAAACTGTAGCTGGTAATAATTTATCTAAAAAAGGATTGTTAGGCAGGGTTTTTGGATAAATAATAAGGAGAATAAAATATGATTCCGATTCTTATGGCAGTGTTGTCAATGGCAAAACAGAAAGCTGATGCTCAAAATGCTCAAAACGCACAGTTGGCTCAAAACATAAAGAACCAAAATGTCGCAGGGCAACCACAGCAACCAACTCTCCAGTTGCCACAGCAACAACAGCAACAAAATAATATCAATCGTTTACAACAAGTAATGAGCCTAATGGGAAAGTAAGATGACTGTTGAAGAAATAATGAGGTTAAACGAACCACCTGTTCACGATGAGCTTGGAAATTTTAAACAAGTTCATATTCCAGTACAGCACACAGGAGCTAGAGCTTTCTTTTCAACGAACCAACCAGAATTTTTACTACCACAGAGCCAAAGTGAACACGATGATTTGCTAAACTCATTTTACGAACAACGTGTAGAATTGCCACAGTGGAAAGAAATGGGTTATGAGATTGAACAAGAAGCACCTCATTATGACTCACAGGACGATACACCTAGAACTGATTTGAGAGCACAGAGTAGTGTGATAAAGGATGTATTGTATGACCCTAACACACAAACTACTATGCTACAGGTTGGTGACAAAGGAAAATGGTATAACTATGCTGCATCTCCTGAACAGCTACAAAGATTTTTCACTGCTGGCTCACTAGGAAAAGAATTTAATCGCATTAAGAAAGGCTACGGGTCTATGATGAAAACAACTTCAACCCAGATGCCAAGTATTTCAACAGTTTTTGGAGGTTAATGTGCCTATCAATGGAATAAATTTACCAAGCATTGCTGGTGTACTTGGTTTCAAAGATTTCACAAACCAGTTAAACAACGCAAACGCAGGTGTTAGAAATGCTGTGGGTTTGGTTAATGAATGGGCTAAAATGGCAGCTCAACAAAACAATGACGAGAAAGCAGCACAAGCTCAAAGAGATTTTACTGCCGAACAAAACCAAATTAATCGTGATTTTCAAGATGCTCAACAAAAAGCTCGTTTTGAACACGAACTTGGTATGTTTGAAAAGCAGCAAGCAAGACAAATTGCTAACGAGAAGATGAAGTTCAATCAAGGCCTACAGGAATCATTGACAACTCCTATTTCGGATAAAGTAGATACAAATGCTATGACCGAACAAAGACTTCGTAACAAAGTAATCGAGATGCAACAGCACCCAGAATGGTTTGGCTCTGTTGACGAATACCAAAAAGCTATTAAAGAAACAAACGAGAGAGCCGACGAAGTAAATCGTGCTAACGAAGACATCAAACAAACTAACAAGTTCCAAAACGAATTTAAGGAATTGGATAAAGAAAACTTCCGTAATGCTGATGATTTGTTATACTGGTATAGTGATAACAAAGACGAAATTGACAGACTTGACCCATCTATTGAAGCTAAAGTTTACAATGCTGTAGCAAGAAAACAAGCTGAACAAGAAGACTGGAAGAGAGAGCAACGCGGTAAGAAGCGTGGTGAATACAAAGATGTTAAGAGTACAGAAAAACTAGCAAAAGAACAATCAGCTGCTGATTTCGTATCTAGTTTACGTTAAGAGAGGTATCTATGAACCAACCTTTTGAACAACATTTAAATAATAACAAAGAAATTTGGCACGAACTTGCTAAACAGGGTAAGGTTAATAGAGAAGACTTAATTAAGGCATTAAACTATACAGATAAATTTTCTTATGCTGAACAAAATGATGCTGTAAAGAGACTTAATAAAGCTCTAAATGGTTTGGTTGAACGAAACCCTGATAACAAAACCTTAATTAGTTTCGTACAAGGTATGACCGAAGCAAGTGACGAAATGATTAGAGATAAAGTAACAAGTTCATTTCGTGATTTGGGTAAAGTAACAGAAAGTGACATACAAATTAAGGCTAGAAAGTTGGGTATTCCAATGGACGAATTTCGTGAACAAGTTAAAACTGTTAAAGATAGAATCGATACTGAGAAAGGACGAGAACGCCGTGCGAAAGAAGTTGAAGAAATGAAGTGGTATGACCCACAAAACTGGGCTACAAGTGATTACGAAAAGCAAAGATACATTAATGACCCCGATGCTAGTATCATTGGAAAAGAAGGAAATGGTAAATGGTTTAACAAGGGCGAAGCTATAAGTGATTTGGCTTATGGTGTTGCTGGGGCAGCTGGTGATATGTTGCCTGGTTGGGGTTCATTGGTTGGTCCTGCCGTTCGTGGATTGAGAGATGTTCAACACAAAGTAACAGATAGCAAATACCAAAAAGAAAATGGTGATGTATTGAGTGATTTAGCAAAAGACGCTGTATTCAATGTTGCTATTGAAAAAACTCCTACAGCACTCTTGAGAAGAACTGAGAGACAAGCAAAACAAGCTGGAAAGTTCGACACATTTATGAACAAAGTAAACAGCTATAATGAAGTAATAAACGATGTTCGTAAGAATAAAGCTGGTACCGATATGCTCGATTGGAGCAACTTACATAATATGAGCGATGCTCAAATTGAAGAAACCATTAAAGCTATGCCAGATGGTTCGATGAAGCGTGTTCTTGATGGTTATGTTGCTGATGGTGTTGAAAAGAATCGTGATAAGATTATGGAAACATTGGTATCTTTCCAAAGTCTATCAGATCCAAAACATTTGTCACAACAACATGCTTTCTTTGACAAATACTGGAATGTGAACCCAAACAAAAAATCTTACTGGAAAGAACAAGGTGTAGATGATTATGTTAAAAATCAAGCACTTGCTTCCAAACAAAGTAAATTAGTTAAGGGAACGAGTGAAGCTCTTGATGCTTGGCAAAGAGGTGGTGGTAAAGCAATAATTGGAACAAATACTGCTAAAGGGCGCGGTTCAAAACCAAACACAAGCGATAGAGAAGACATTGATTGGTTTAAAACAAACTATTCTCGTGATTGGGAAGCAGGTTTTATTCCACGTGGGAAAGACGATGAACCAATAATGAAGGCTTATCGTGAATGGAAAGAAGAAAGAAAAAGACCTAGTATAAGAGAGGTATTCTAATGACCTTAGTACCGTTATATGATTTAACACAACAGTTCAATAACAAGAATGGTGCTGTTCTTGTTGGTGGAAGGTTATACATTTATTATGTTGGTCGCACAGAATTAGCTACAACTTGGGCTGATGAAGATGCTGCGGCTCAAAATACAAACCCAGTACTATTAGACAATAACGGACGTGCTCCGGTATTTGTTGATGACAGCTATTCTTATACTTTGGTTGTATGCGATAGAGCAGGAAATGAATTGTTCTCTCAGGACATTACTCCAGGTGGAGCTGGTTCTGTTGGTGGTCGCATTGTTTATCACGATGAAACATTGAGTGGTAATGGTACTGTTTCTAGTTTGTTGGGAGTGATAAACATCCCACTTGGTGTTGACGAAACGATGACTGCTTACACAGGTGTTGCCGAAGGTAAAGACGCACTTATTTTGGGTGTAAATGGTGATTGGTTTAATGACACCTTTGGTTCAGCTCTTAATGACAAGGTAGATTGGAGTTCATTCAGTTCTTGTTGTAGTGCTGTAAAAGGCGGACTTGAAAACAAATTAGATGCGTCCGCTATTAACAACTATTATACCAAAAACGAAGTTGATGGACGAACAAGTTCATTCGTAAACTATAACTTCCTTAGTGGAAACTATTACAACAAATTTGAAACAAGTTCACGTGAAGAATTGTATTCTGCGTTCCTTAGTGCCGGTCAAGGAGGAGGTGGTTCTTGTCCTTGGATTACAGGAAGTAAAACCATTTCTTCAATGGGCTACTTACAACCAGGTCAATGGTTCCAGGTTCTTTCTTCGTTTGAGTTGAGTGGTGTTAAGAACCATCACATCGGAATGAAAGGTGCTTCTTATAACTTCCCAACAATAGCTATGTTCTACGATTGGTTGGATTTGGGACAGTACCTACCACAAACTTATTTCGATAACTTCTATAGTGGTGCTTATCAACCTTCCGTTAATGATTTGTACAATAGTGCTAATTTCAATACCACTAACAAATTAGATATAAGTTCATTCAATAATTGGTCAGCTACTTATGCTCCAACCACACCAACTTATGAAGTTTCTGCTGGTAATTGGATTGATGTTGCTACAGATGATGTCGAACATGTTAAGGTTGTGTCTGTAACTGGACTCGAAGAAGTTATCAGTGGAGTTAGTGCTACATTAGACAACAAAATAGATGAAGTTTCTTCAACACTAACAAATGAATTTAGTTCATTTAGTTCAACCATAACAAATGAATTTAGTTCATTTAGTTCAACTCTAGCAGATGACCTTACAGGTAAGAAAGACAAACAATCATATACAACATTCACAGCCGAAGAAGGTCATTTCATTACTGGTTTGGAACAAGATACTAATGGTGAAATCGTTAGTGCTTCATTTGGTACTTATAGCGAGGATTCACCTGCTATCTCAAGTACAGAATTGATTGGTGCTACAAAACCAATGAGCGGTGATATGCTCATACAAGTTCTATCTTCAATTTCGTTGAGTGGTGACAAAAACCACGGTATCATAATGGAAGGTAATGTTTATCGTTTCCCAAACAATAGTGAACTTGCTAGTGGTATAAATTCGACAAACACTTTCTTGACACAAAGTGCTTTTAGCTCTTATTCTAATGCTATTACAGATAATTTGTCTATACTCTATGGACAAGATAATTACTTGAGTGGTCGAATCGATAACCTTGTAACAAATAAACTCGATGTTAGTGCTTTCGATGCTTATACAGCTAACGATGAAACTTATTTACTTGTTGGTGGAAACAAGATAGGAATCTCTAGTAATAGTGCTACTCAAGAAACAACAATTTATTTCACAGGTACGAATGGTGATGAAGAAGTAAATAATGTTGTTCGTAACTATTCCGCAAATGGAACTTGGTTAACAGCTCATCAATCACTAGCCGATTACGCAACAAAGCAGTGGGTTGAAGATAAGGGTTACATTACTGGTGTCGATTTAACTCCTTACCAAGAAAAGAGTGGAATGACTGCTTATCAACCAGTTTCTTCTATGACTGGTTATTACCCAATGACAGGTAATCCATCAGGATTCTTGACGGCAGTAGATTTAACTCCATACTTAACAACTGCTGACGCAAATACAATAAGTTCTACACTTAGTGGTGCTATCACAGCTATAAGTTCCGAAGTTCCACAGTTGAGTGCGGGAGAAGGTATCGACATTTCTACTGTTGATGGAAAGACTGTAATCACTAATAATCTAAGTGCAGGCGATAACATTTCACTTGTATATGATAGTGAAACTAACAAAATAAGAATAGATTGTGAAGTCACGGGTGATGTAGGTCATACTTATAGTGGTATTGCTCCAATCAATGTTGATAACACAACAGACCAAATTTCTATATCTGGTGAGAGCCTTAGTGCTGGTCCAGGTATCGACATGTTCTCAAGTGGTGGTTATGTTGTAATTAGTGCTAATGACCAGAGTAATTGTCATTGTCTATCGTTAAATCCTTCTACTACTTCTGTTAATTTGGAAAACTATTCTGCTTACGATAAACTAACAATCTTACATGCTAAAGAATATGGTTCTACTTATGAAATTCATTGGGATGGTAAAACAAAAGAAATTCCAAGTGGATTGTATATCGAAATGGGTAAAGTAAAAGATATAAACAATTTGGATAAATGGACCTTCTTGAATAGTGGTTGGGCTAACAACGGTTGGTGGGATTATGATTAAGTTCGGAAGTACATATTTGAAATTTGGTGACACATATTTGAAGGATTGGACAAGCGAAAGTAAATACAATCCATTGAATTTGCCACCTTACACTATTAGACTAAAATACAAAAATGGTGTTACACCAACCCCAAGAAAAGGTACAATTGTCCAAGTTTCGTCAAGCCCTAATGTGTGGGATTTAACTTATACTAATAATAATTGGGGTTACTTATGTAATTTTAATACTGGGGATTTGTTAGAAGTATTAGGGGCAAATTCAACAGGCGTTACAAAAATGGATTATATGTTCTATTTTTGTAAGTCATTAACATCTGTAACATCATTTGATACATCTAAAGTAACAAATATGTCCTATATGTTTTCAACATGTGATGCTTTAACTACCGTTTCATTATTTGATACATCTAAAGTTACAAATATGCTTAGTATGTTCTACAGGTGTTTCTCATTAAAATCAATACCATTATTTGATACTTCGAGCGTTATTAACATGTATTATATGTTTGAAGATTGTTGGAAGGTTCAATCTGGTGCTTTGGCATTATATCAACAAGCTTCTAGTAGAGCCAATCCACCTGGACATGAAAGAACATTTAACAGATGCGGTCGTGACACACAAACAGGTGCAGCAGAGCTTGCTCAAATACCAACTTCTTGGGGTGGAACAAAACCAGAATAAGGAGTTTATATGAAAAATCCAAAGTGGAGATGTGCTTATCCTAATTCACACAAAGTAAAATTTGGTGGGAAGTTCCTAACCCAATGGGAAGGTTATCATTTAACACTTCAACAATCAACAGGTGGAACGATTAGTGCCGACAAATTGAGAGGTTATCCAGAACAAAGTGCTAATTTGTCATACACAGCTAATAATGATTATTACTTCAATGGTTGGCAATCAACAGGTGCTAACATACAAAATAACAAAGTTCAATTCACTCAAGACACTACTGCTAAAGCTAATTTTATCTATACAAACCCTACTAGAAGTATACACACAAAATCAAACACAAATGCTTCAAACGCATCAGGTCTTGGCTCGTATAAAGCCACAGTTGGTTCTGTTTATAATCTTGGTGAGGATTATATAATTTCAGGTACAACAGCTAATCATGGATGGTCAGCTAACTATTTGGATGACATTGAAGCAATCCATTTTAAATTCAAATCTGTTCCTATAACATTAAATGGAAGTAATTATTTGTTTGATATTACAACAATGGGTAAATCATGGGAATGGACTTGGAATAATAGTGATGTAGTTAGAAAGTGGATTCCTTCATATACAAACAATCAAGCAGACACACCTTGTATTATATCGAATAATAATAGAGATGGAATAAATGGTAAAAAACTCGCCACACTTTCCTCAAATAGATTCCCAGTATTTTCATTCAGTAGAGCAAAATCATCTTATGTTAATACAAACTATGCTGTTAATATAAATGGAACAATTTATGCTAAATGTGAAGATTGGACAACAGGTGAAAACGATGTGAAATACCTTATGAGAGTATCTGCCGGTAATCAATCAAATAGTGCCTATGATAGAACTTGTTTGGTTTCTGCTTATTACAATAATAAATTTGTTGGTTCTGCTTGGCAAGGTTTGTACAACACAAACTATAGAGAGTTCTATGCTTATTTTGGTTTGTTCTCTGCTACAAATACAACATATTCTAGTTATGCGACAAATAACACCTATAATGTTTATCAGTTATATAATCCAGTAGCTGGTTCGTCACAATTCGACATGGCTAATTTTAATAACATAAACAATGCCAAGCATTGGCTAGATTCTCTTTAAGGACATAAATAGTTTAGGAGGCTTAAATGAGCATATCAAATTATAAAGTTAGTTTATTCTGTCGAGAAGATGCTAGTAAAATAGAAGGTTATGACGAAGCTATTAAGTCCGAAGAAAAGTATGACTGCCATCATCGTTTGGAATTACATAATGATGGTTCGTTGCGTTTCACGTCTGATAGTTTGATGAAGTTGGACTTATATTATAATAGACCTGCTTGTGAGCTTGTATTTATTTCTCATTCTGAGCATATAAGTTTACATACAAAAGCTAGATGGGAATCAGGACAACTTACAAAGAAGAGTGGAATTAAACGAAAAGGAACTAAATGGTCACACCCTATGAGTGAAGAAGCTAAAAAGAAACTTTCTTTATCCAAAAAAGGAAAGAAACTTAGCAAAGAACATAAGAAAAGCCTCATGAAACCAAAATCAGATTTTGGTATAAAATTTAAAGAACACTTTGGTTTAAATAAAACTGGTAATGAAAAGTTATACGATAAAGAGTATAAATTCTATCAGTATCATAATAAAGTATGTAGATGGGAGAAGGAGGCATAATGGCAATTCTCGCAAATAACGCAAAGCTCATCAACATTGGGAAAGATTATAGTGCCGGTAGTGGTATCGACATCACCGACCAGGTTATTTCTGTTATCGGTAACACAGTTCCATATAGTGCTGGTGAAAACATCGACATTCAAGATTTCGTAATAAGTAGTAAGGATTGGTCGAACGATATAACAGATGCTAGTGCCAATGCTTTCAATGAAACCACAGCATGGGTTCATGACAATTACACAAACAGTGCCGATGTTTCTTTCTTGTCAGCTGAAGTTGATAAGAAATTAGATAGTTCTGCTTGGGAAGCAGTTAGTGGTTCTCTCGCTACAGAAGATTATGTTATTCTTTCGGATAATTTAACTTATGCGAGAGCTACAGCATTCACCACAGCACAAGAATATGCCAAAGAGAGTGCTTGTAATTCTGCCTTCAACTATTTGAATCAAAACAAGTTAGATGTTAGTGCCTTTGATTTGCCAAACTCTGGCCATTGGAACGAAGCAACAAATGTTGTTGAAGGAAATTCTGCGGCATGGTTTGACAATGTTGGTGATGCGGAAGTTAATTCGTTTGTTTACACAAATTCATCAACAATACTTGATGTTGATTCAACATACCAAGCAAATAGTGCTTCTTATTTGACGGCCCATCAAGACATTTCCAATAAACTAGACACAACAGCATTTAGTACTGTTAGTGGTAATTTTCTAGTTGCTTCTTCATTGAATGGGTATGCCACAGAATCATTTGTTGAAAATCTTAGTGGTGATATAACAGCTCTCATTCCAACCGATTACGCAACTACTACACAAATAAACGAATTGAGTGGTGCTGTTGATTATGTTTCCGCAAATGCTGGAGACCAAGAAGTAAATAATTTAGTTCATACAAATTCAGCAAGTTGGGGTACAGTTAGTGATAAACTAGACTCTAGTGCTATTACTTTTTGGAGTATCGGTACACTTTACAGTTATGTTACTGGAATTAGCGGATATAAAATTAGTGCCAGAAATGCTGCTACTGCTACTAATGCTAGAAAAGATTATGACGGAAATGAGTTTACTACTGCTTATGCCAAGGCTTCAGCATTGAATGACAAACTTGATACTACTAGCTTCTCTAATGTCTCAGGGGATTTTCTAACAACATCATTTGGTATAAGTGAATCCGCACATTGGGAAGAAGCTACAAATGCTTACGAACAAGCTAGTGGAACATATCTCACATCACATCAGGATTTGAGTGACTATCAAACCATTGAAGGTATGACTGCTTATCAACCAGCTGGTTCTTATGCCACAACAAACGAATTAGAACAAGTTAGTGCTGACATTACGGCAACAATTCCTTCAACTGCCGGTCTAGCAAGTGAGAGTTATGTACAAACTAATAGTGCAGTACTCACAGCTATGATTGATGGAAAGCAAGATACATTGACATTTGGTTATGATGGACAAGATAAAATTAGTGCCATAAATAACTCTGCAATAGCAGGTGTTGGTTCGTTAGATATAGTTCCTATAAGTGGTACTGGTGGTGTTAATGTTTATGAACAAAATAATGTTTTATGGGTAAGTGGAAAAGACTTCACAAGTGACATTAGCTATATATCTGGTACTATTGGTGATGTAGAAACCTTGTTAGCTAGTTTGTAAGGAGACCTTAATAATGAGTATAGCAAGCGAAATTCAAAGATTATCTGGCGTTCGTTCAGACATCTTTACAAGTATTACAAACAAAGGAGTAACTGTTCCTGCTACAGCTACATTATCTAGTTGTCCTACTTTGATTGATTCTATTGCTGGTGGCGGAGGAGGTGGTGGAGCATTTACATTAGATTATACAAATCCAAATCAGTATTGTCAATTCTCAGCTTCAAACCCAGACTGTGCTAGAAGTGGCACAATAATTACTCCTCGTTACACATTAACTAACAGCTATGTTCTTGATAATTTAACCTTGAATGGTAATAACATACAAGGTAATTCATTTACCATGCCAGCAACTAATTCGACTGTTAGTATGGTTGTACATCAAATTGAGCCTATTAAATTAAGAATTGCTTTTAATACTTGGGATACGATTAAACTATATAATTTAAGATATAATGGTAATGTACCAACTTTGTTAGGTGGCATACGTCACATGGGGAGTGAAGGTAGAGATGAAGAATTATCAAATTCTGATTTAAATGCTATATGTGACCAATATTCTCCTTACAACCTTTATGGAGGCGGAGATGGTAGTTATATTGAATTATCTTTCAACTTTGGAACATTTGATACCCTTAGCGATTACTTTAGTTGGAGTCATAATTGGATGTATAGTAATCTTGATTTCACTGCTACAGTAAGAAGTGGTAACACTGTAATAGCAACTAATACATATAACTATCCAGGAAACGGTAGTCAATTAGATGTTAGTATTCCTGCAGGTGGCGGCGGAACCGGAACCTCACCAGAAGAATTAGGTTAAGGAGTGTACTTAAATGATTTTGTATGGAAATAATGGTCATGTTTATGGTAAAGTTGGTACATCTATTCGCTTTGGTGTGAGTAATGTTGTTCAATATCCATATTTGACCTTTGAATTTAGTGCCCCTACATTTACTCCAACAACACTTTCTCTATTAAACTCACATTATATAAGTAAATGTGAGTGGAAACAAGTTTCATCTTCACCTAATGTATGGAATCTAGAAATACATGACTGGTACATTGACGATAAATTTAGTCAAGCTAGTTTGTATATTCTCTTTAGCCCTAGTGATAGTGGTACAATTGCAGGTTATCTTGTACCAAATAAACTTGGTGGTGGTACATGTAAACTAATTGGAAGTGGGAATTTTAATGTTTCATTGAATGGATTAGTTTGTCAATCATTAGACAGAATGTTTAGAAACTGTACTGGTTTAACTTCTATTGTTCCTATTCAATGTAGTCATGTTGAGAATGTTGGTGGTATGTTTGAAGGATGTACCAACATCGAAGGTGGTGCTTTAGACCAATATAACTGGTTTAATACTTATGGTGTGAATATATCAAATCACTCTGGAACATTTACAAATTGTGGTAGTTCCACTCAAACAGGTCTAGCAGAACTAAATCAAATTCCTGTTGGTTGGGGTGGTAACATGGTTCCTGCTTCTACAGTAATGACAAGTAGTAGAATGTCTAACAATGCATCTTGGATGATAACTGATCCTGGAACAGATTTCCTTGGATGGGATAAAGTAAAAGACGGAATGTATTTGTTCACACAGGCATCTGTTTCTACTTATGCTGGTGTGTCAATGAACAGAAGCAGAATATCTAACCCATTGAATGGACTTAAAACCTCAACAGGAAATGCTCTATACTTCTATCCAGCATTTGTACAAAGTTTAAAGATTCCTGGTCAAGCAAGTAATAGTGTTTATTGGGTTGTAACTACTGATAATCCAAACGGAAATCTTACTTCATCACAAGGTAACACAGATATGCCTGGTACATTGGACTATAGTACATACGGCCCTTTCACAAGAGAATATGGAACTTATGACTCCACAAAA
>LXOW01123590.1_pt1 | contig 32071 bp, 27 predicted proteins | sample 1368591 | NCBI WGS metagenome assembly LXOW01 (sample SAMN04884650, study PRJNA319009) | bovine gut metagenome | isolation source: Cow rumen | host: Bos taurus | place: Italy: Legnaro (PD) | collected 2014-07-09
GTGCCGTTTTGAACCGGTTCAATGAGCGAAAGTTTTGGAATAATCAGAGTTAGGTCTCCGCTTTTATAATTTTTTCGTTCTTCTGTGATAAAGAGTTTGTCATAAGGAATATTTTCATCTCGAGAGTATAAATCTAAGGTCGGACCAGGCGTAACAGTGTTTGCTGTTACCTCGGGTTCGACCTTGATTGTTGTATTCTTTTTTTGCTTATCTGTTAAATGCAAAATATTCCATGGCAGGGACAAACTCACAATAAATGAGAAAATTGCAAATTGTACCTGATAATGTTTCATAAGCTTAATCATGCTCCTCGTCAATAATCATCTGTTCAAGTTTATATTTTAAATGAAGAATGCTTCTTCGATTTGCCTGATAATAGTGCTTGATAATACGCTCCATTACCATAGAACCATCTTCGTATGTAATATCCGGAAGGAGTATAACATATTGTGCACCGCTGTATTTTGCAACAACATCACCTCGGCGAAGACTGGAATTGATGGCATCAAGCAAACGCTTCATAGCTGCATCCAACTTATTTAAGGAAGGAATGTCGCCGTTTGAGTCAGACACGGTTAGTAAGCATAAGTACACGGAACGTCCTTCTCGGGCTGCCTGTCTTGCGATTAAGCGGAAGGTTTCTTGGAAAATACAGTATTCACAGAAAAATGGTCCGGTTTTGAACTCTGCTTCTTTTAAATCAGACTGGATAATATTCAAATCCATTTCCAAAGTTTTTTGGGTACGAATAATATCCATATATAATCCCCGTAACTTTTTCGAAGGTTTTACTCCTAAATTGGAATAAAGCATATCGGTAGTCTGTTCATAATGACTAAGGGCTGCAATGGTATTTCCCTGGTCTAACATGGTTTCGATAAATAAACAGTGTAACTCCTCATCAAAACGGTCAATCTGAAGTGCTTTGGAACAATAGTATTCCATGTTTTCAAAATCATTTTGTGTCTGAAGCAGTTTTAAAAACTGTTTCATAGAGTCAAGATACAGATTGTGATAATAGGTATTTAACGGAACAACCCACAATTCTGTAGCATGTTTGTTGAGAAAATCTCCTTTATATAAGTCCATTGCTTTTTTGTATAATTCAATACGGTCTTCATCGGAACGTGCAACGTCAGATGCGTAATGACAGTATTTTTCGAATTCTTCAATATCTATCGTCACAGGAAGCTGGTTATTCCATTGATAAGAACCTTGAGATGACAATATAAAATTTTCATGGTGGATTGCGATAGGATTTAACAAAGTACGAACACGTGATAGCAACGTCTTAAGTGCATTAATTGGGTTGGCACTCACTTCGTCCGGCCAAAGCATGTCGATATATTCCGTTTGTGAAATGTGTTTGTTCCTATAAGTAATAATAAATCCCAACAAGTTCCACATTTTTTTCGAACGATTGATGGTTTCTTCAATCATGGCATCACCATTTGTAATCTGAAAATTACCAAGTAAATTGATATGAATGCCTTGTGTACTCGTTTTATCAAAATTCATATTAATTTCCTCCAAAGTGTAACTTACATGTAACCACGCTGTAGTAAAATAATGGTAACTTAAACAAATATTACCGTTGTTGGAATGTGAAGGTAATATTTAATTAGCCGGAAAACGTACTCCGACACCAAGGACTCGCAATGGAATCTTGGTAAACGTGGCATGTAAATATATTTATTATTATTTTACACTAATATTGACAAAAAATCTAGAAAAAATGTATTTCAGACAAAGAATTCACAAAATAGGAGACGAAATCATGAAAGACAAAGAGACGAGTACATTTATTGTGAAAGTGATGGATCAACAGAACAACAGCTGGCAAGGGAGCATCACATGGGTAGAAAACGACGAAACGATGTATTTTCGAAGTGCATTAGAATTGTTACATCTAATGGATGGCGCAATCAAGAAAAACACAAATACTGAAGTGAAAGAAAATTGATTTTAAAGAGTGCGTAAATGTTTTCTAACAAATGATGAGAACGTTTCAATATTAAAGGAGGATCTATTTAATGAAAAAGGATGGTTATGTAGTGGGGAAAAAATTTAAGAAGCTTGTTGCAGGAGTAGCAATCGCAGCAATGGCAGTATCTGTGATACCAGCGGGGAGGTTACTTGCAGATTCAGTAGGGTCAGACACAGAAACAAACAAAGATTTGACATTACATGTTGATTTCTATGATTACAACATTGCACCAAAAGACGCAAAAAACAAAGTTGCAATCAATGAGTACACTCAGGAGCAGGTATTTGCACAAAATGCTGATCTTACTGATTACAATTTGTTCTTGTTTGGTGGAGATCGTCATGCATACAATGCAGCTTTTTGGAATGTTTGGACAGGAATGCCTGATACAAATGAAGGTCATAAGAGCCTTAGAATGTCTCAGTATCAGGGCATTGTAAAGTCAGATTTAAATGCAGGAAATATTGAATTTAATAATGAAGCAGGAATTTACGGTGTCAATATTTTCCCTCAGCAGGGAGATCGTACATTAGAAGATGCAGGAGTAGCTCATGCAATTTATAATGTACCATTTACATTCCAGGATCAGGATGGAACTTATGTGTACGATAGCAAATATTTTGCAAGTTACAATCTTTCAGACGATGGAAATGGTGCAGGAACCCTTGAACAGGATTTTACACAAAAAGGACCGCATTTCCAGACTGGTACTGGTAGCGAAGGAAATCAATACGGTTTCTTCCCGTTCAATGTTGCCAGTGGAGAAACTCATGAGTGTACACAGAGACGTCATGACAAATTTGGTATGAAACTTCAGTTAGATTTCGAAATGCCTGAAAACGGAAAGGTTGCACTTGAAAGTAATTCAAGTGTGAAAAAAGATATGGTATTTAGTTTCCGTGGAGATGACGATGTTTGGGTATTCGTGGACGGAAAGCTTTGCCTTGATCTTGGTGGTATTCATGATACTATCAGCGGAAACATCAACTTTGCAACAGGTAAAGTTACATATGATAATCAAACATATAATCCAGAAAATGCAACAGCAGTATCAAATATTTATGAAGCATATGGAATTGATAATTCAACAGGAAGTAAGCATAATTTAACAATGTTCTATTTGGAACGTGGTGAATATGATTCAAACTGTAAAATTACATTTAATATTCCAGCAATTACTACAGAGGTGCCAACACCAACACCAGAGATTACAGCAACACCGGAAGTAACAGCAACACCTGAAATTACAGCAACACCAGAAGTGACTGCAACACCAGAGATTACAGCAACACCAGAGATTACAGCAACACCTGATGTTACACCAACACCAGATCAGACACCAACATTAGAAGAAACACCAACACCAGAAGTGACAGTTACACCAGGAGTAACAAAGACACCAGAAGTAACAGCAACACCGGTAGTAACAAAGACGCCAGGTGTAACAGCAACACCAAAGGTAACAACAACACCATACGTTCCTGTAGTGCCAGTAGTAACACCTACACCATACGTTCCAGTGGTACCAGTAGTAACACCAACTATTCCAGCAGTACCAGTGGTAACCCCTACAGTAACACCAGTTGTTACACCAGTTCCAGAGGTTGTAACAACACCTGTAGTGCCTGATAGTGATGTTGTTATTCCAGAAGAAACACTTGTGCCAAATGCACCAGTTACAGTTGATGACAATGATTTGATTTCAGCTACTAGTGTTCCTGAAGTAACAGATGAAACAACACCAGAGCCAGAGGAAGATATTGATACACCAGATGATTCAACAGATACTGTTGATGAAGATGGAGATGTTCCTAGCAACCCAACCAAAAAGAAAACGAGCACAACAGTTGTTGACGACAAAGTTCCTTCAACATTGCCAAAGACTGGAGCGATTGGAGTATTTGCTTCTGAAAATGGAGTAAACGTACTTTGGGTATTGGTTCCAGTAGCAATACTTGTTGCAGCAGCATTTGCTTATGCTAGAAAAAGAGAAAAATAATATAAACCCACTTCCATTTAGAGAGGTGTCAGAACTAGCTGACATGTGGGGATATTTTGGAAACTCAGAAATCAGAAAGGACGAGATACCGTGAGAATATTAAAAAAGTCTTATGAACATGCAACGATACGAATTTGTCTTGATGATATAGAAAATAATGTTTTAAAAGGAAGTATACATACTCCATTTTTGAAACAGGGAATTGACTTTTCAGATGTTTCACGTTTTTTGAATTCTTTGGAAAACGTAGCGGAGCACAGAGGATTTCCGGAACCGGTATTTCGAATGAGAGATTTCTCGGTAGCTAAAGGTAAATTGAAAATTCAAAAAAGAAAAGAAGAAATGCCGATTGTACGGTCGGTAGAAGAGATTGAGCAACAGTTTGGAAAATCAGAAACAATACGGCTGTTTATAACAAGCAGAAGAAATGCCGGATTACAAGGACATTTTGTAGTCTTGAGCACGGGTAGTATTGTGAAGTTTTCAAGCGAGTTGGAGTTGTTGGAAAAAATAGAACACTTATTGACAACAGAACATCAGGATATAAATCGGGAAAAAGTTATGGAATAAGGAAAAGATGCAATGCAGAGATGTGTTGCATCTTTTTTTTATGTAATAGGAAATTGCGATGCGATTTTCTATTACATAAAAAACGCTCCGCGAGGATGCGCAGACCACGGAGATGGAGTTAATTGCTGCGCAATACCGCGGTCGCGCTAGAGTTTTGCAAGCAAAACTCTTTGTTCTTGGGGATATTGATTGAAAGATAGGGGGATGTAACATGGAAATTGCATTTAAATTGGATCAGGCGGGAAAAATTGATAGTGTTATTAAACAGATTAGCAATCCATCAGCCATGGTATTGATGACTACAGAAACAAATTTGCAGGAACATGCCAGACTACTAAAAGAGGCATTTCCCAATGTACCATTTATCGGCGGTGTTGGAATGGGATATGCCAGTACTACAATTGTAGAAAAAGGAGTTATGGTAGCTGTGATAACCGGTGCAACCGTGTGTGCAGATGTATTAGAAAATGCAAGCATGGCACCTGTTCGATATATTGACCGGTTAGAGCGTGCAGTATCGACAGTATCAGCTTCAAAAAATACAAGTGCGTGCTTTGATTTTTGTACCGGATATGATGGAAAAATCGTAACTACATTAAATCTTATATTAGAAAAAAAGGGGATACCGCTTATTGGAGGAACCGTTGATTGTGGAAAAGGTGTCTGCAATGGAACTGTTTATGAGGATGCCTGTGCATTTATGATGATTAAAAATGACAGAGGAAAGATTTTGGGATATAAAGAAAACATTTATGTTCCAACCGGAGCACGTTTTATCGCCACAAAGACGACGCCACATGATATGGTGTTAAATGAAGTGGATGGAAAACCGGCAGAAAGTTTCTATCGGGAGACTCTCGGTATCAGTAAAGATGCAGTAGCTACCCAGACCTTTAAAAATCCGTTGGGACGTGTGTTTGGTCAGGAGACATACTTAATTTCCATTAAAGAGATTAAGGGAAGCGCACTGGCTTGTTATAAACAGGTAAATGATCTTGACGTATTGACAATGATGGAACTAAAAGATTATCGACAGATTGTGGAGGAAACCGTAAGAAATATCAAATCAGACCTGCCATCAGTAAAAGGTGTGTTGTCGGTAAATTGTCTGTTCCGTTATTTGTTGTTCCAACAGGAACATTATTTGTCTGAGTATTTATCAAAGATGAATTTTACATCACATGGCGGATTGGTTGGATACGGGGAACACTACTACAAACAGCATATCAATCAGACAATGTGCTGTCTTGCATTTGACTAGGGGGGGATTTATATGTTCAAGAAAAACAATGCAGAGGAAGTAACACAGACGGAGAAAAAAGAATATCAGGTGGATCCTGAAGTGAGAAATGCTGTTCTAAAATCGGTAAAGTTTTTGGAGGAAACAAATGCTTCCCTTGTAGAACAGAGTTTGAAAACATTTAAAGGTATCCAGCAGATACGTGATAATATCGTTGGTTTGGAAGAGGAAAACAAACAGTTAGAAGTGGAGTGCAGACAGATTGAGTCTTCCTTTGGTGGAATTATTGATGCGGCGCAACAGTTTGACGGAGTAAAAAGCGATATTGGAAAAGCGATTGATAATGCGAAAAATCAGGTAGATGTTTTGAAAAACAGTTCCAATGATGTGTCTGCAAGTTTTGATGAGATGGATCAGTCTTTTGGACAACTAAACGAAGCAGTAAATGAAATCAGAACTACCACCCAGGGTATNNGAGCAGATTAAAGTCCTGATTGAAGATGTAAATAAGAGTATTACCGAGGTGGAAAATAATACCTCAGGCATGAGTGACTCCTTGGAAAACTCAAGAAATGCCCTTGCAGGAAGTATTGCAAATGTAGATGGCACGAAAGAGATTTTTGATACCATCGGAGAAGCTGTTTCGGATATTGATACTGTAAATGCTAAAATTCAGGAAGCAGTAGATAACAGTAAAGAAAATATTCAAAATATCAGAAAATTCACGAATTACAGTGAAAAGCAGTTTGAGGGTGTCATTAAACAGGTGGATGACATCAATCAGGCAGATACCGCAAAAGGTGTTTTGTTTGAAGATTTTGATAATATCGTTACGCAGATTTCCCATATGTTCTAACTCAGTCGGTCATTTTTTGCGGACAGTTCATACATGCTATCCTTTTCTGTTCTCTGCTCCTGCGTTTGCTCTCGTTTGATTTCTCCCTCCGTATCTTCTTGGCACAAGCAGGACAATACCTTGATGCACCAGAGCCCGGGACATATTCAACGCCGCACACCGTACAATTTTTAGCGGGCATTGCTGCCCACCGTTTTGTAGGTATGATATGTAATTCATCGACAAAGCCGATGAATTTATAGTAAATCTTGATTTCCTGCTTCACTGTTCCGTCTGCCATCTTCTCACGCTCCGAAACAAGTATCTTGTCTATGAGTGCGTTTATAACTGTTGCATCCAGTTCTTTTAAGCCTTGATAATTTCGGATAAGGGCGAGGAAGTCACGGATTCCCCGTGATTTCTCGTAGCTTTCATTAAGAGTTTCCGTCACCTCTTTCAGCCTTGCTTCAATTTCAAGCTGCTCTTTCTGGTATTTCCCCGACATCATCTCAAAATTCCGCTCGGTAATACGCTCCATGACCTTATCCTCGTAGAGAGAGGAAAACAGCCTGTCCAGTTCCGCAAGGCGTTTGTTCAGCTTCTTACGTTCTTTCTCTAATGCTTTCGCCCTGCTCTGGTCTGTTTCCGTGAGCCGCTTTTCTATGGCCCTGACCGCCTTTTCATCATTCACTGCCATATCCGCAAAACAGTTGATGTCGGCAAGAACGGCATTGAATAAATCCCTTGCTTCTATATTGTGGGCACTACACTCGCTTCTTCCGTTTCTTGCATAATTATTACATGAATACTGTACACAGTCGATAATCTCTGGGCGTTTCCTCCTGTGTACGTTCATTGCCCGCAGAGCACATCCGCAGTCCACACACTTGATAACGCCTGCAAAAATATTTACAAATCCTCCCTTGTTCTGTGGAAGCCTACGACTTGTAATAAGCTGTTGGACAATATCAAATTCCTCCTGCGTGACTATTCCCTCATGGGTATTGGGTATCACTTCCCATTCTTCGGGCAGCTTAGAGGGGCGTTTCTTGCTTTTCATATTGGCGGCAATCCGTTTGTAGCCTACAAGATTTCCCGCATATATCGGGCTTCTTAAAATGCTCCTCACGCTGTTCCCACTCCAAATATAGCGTTTGTCCTCGTTCCCCTCAAAATGACGTTCAAAGCCTGTTTCGCCACGCTCCGCCGCATAAGCGGCAGGGCGTAGGATATGCTGTTTATTAAGATGTCTGCAAATTTTGGCAACTCCATTCCCTTTTAATGCAAGGTCGAATATCTCTTTTACAACATGTGCCACTTTATCATCTATCAGCAGATGGTTGTGGTCGGCAGGGTCTTTGATATAGCCATAAGGGGCGGTAGTTCCCATGAATTTCCCCTGTTGAAACCTCGCCCGATATGCCGATTTTATCTTAACAGATATGTCAGCGGCATACATTTCGTTTAAAATGTTGCGGAAAGGCGTGATGTCCATAGCAGATTTATTCAAGGTATCTACGCCGTCATTGACCGCTATATACCTCACGTTATGCTCTGGGAAGAAAACTTCCAGATATAACCCACAATCAAGATAGTTTCTCCCCAGACGGGATAAATCTTTCGTAATCACGCAGTTTATCAGACCGCTTTCAATGTCTTTTATCATATTCTGGAAACTTGGTCTTTGGAAATTTGTACCAGAATAACCATCGTCCACATACGTTTTTGCTATGTGCCATCCCTGCTTTTTCACATAATCCGTGAGGATGGATTTCTGTGTCGCAATGCTCGCACTCTCGTTATCCGTACTATCGTCTTTAGATAAGCGGCAATAAATGCCGACTAAATAGATTTTCTTTTCTTCTTTGATTCCTGCCATACTGTAAAACCTCCGTATCTGTCCTATCTGTTTTCATGTCCCATTGCGTACATTCTAAGCGGACAGCCCCTCATTGTCGAAGGTGTCGCCCTCGGCAATCTTCTTCCGAATATCCTCGGAGATAATCGGGACAAACGCTTCTGTAACGGTCTGTGTGCCGACATATTCACGGCTGATTATCATCTGCACTGGTGCTTTTGGCACGATACGCTTTCTCTTTTTATCTGCTTTCTTATCCTCGCCCATACTTAAATCTTCCTTTCCAGACAGGGCAGGGAAGAGTTTGGAAATGTCCCCGCCCTGCCAATCAGATACCATTAATCCTCGCTGTTTAATTCTTTCTGTAATGCTTTAAGGAGTGCCGCCGCTTCATCAGCGTTCAGCGTGATTCCCTTGCCGCACTTTTCACGGTTCGGGGAAAAGCTGCGGATGTCATACTTCGGCTCTTTCCCATTCCATGAAATGAGATTGATTTCCTTTGTGTAGCCACTGTCGCCCGTAGACAATACTGCGATTTCCTTTACGATTTCATACTGGATTTCTCTCATTCTCCATACCTCAACTCTCTGTATTTACTTCCCGAAAAAAGAAGATTAGCGGCTGTCACGGTTGCGTTTCCTCTGCAACTCACGCTCCAAAAGTTTGATGATGGTTTCCTCCATCTGCTTCGGCGTTGTGTTCTTCGGAAAGTATTTTTTCAGCTTGCTTGTGTTGATTTTCAAGGTTTCTTTCTGGTTGCCCTTTTCCTCCGTCATAATCGCAAATATCGTATCCATGTCAAGCCGCCCGCTCTGGCTTAACTGTTTCATCCGCTGTGCCTGTGAGAGTGAGGGCGTTGCTTCTTCGCTCTCCATCGTGGCAAAGAGGTTTTCCTGCTCGTCTTTCTTCAAGAAGGACAGTTCCACCGCAGGCGTGAGGGCGATTTTCCCCTCGTCCACCATCTGCAAAATCGGCGGTATCAGTTCCGTCAGGCGGATAAAACGCTGCACGGTCATCCTGCCCACGCCGAAGCCCTGTGCCACCTTGTCGTCCGTCCGCAACTTCGTCACAACTTGTGACGAGGTTAAGTCTGTGCGGAAACCCTGCCGCTTCATGGCTTCGGATTTCATCTTGTAAGCAAACGCCCGCTCCGATGGCAGGATATTCTCACGCTGCAAATTGCTGTCTACAAGGGTGATGATGGCTCGGTCACGGTCTAAGGGCAGGACAAACGCAGGCACGGTATTTATCCCTGCAAGTTCAGAAGCACGGACACGCCGCTGTCCTGCAATCACTTCATAACCGTCCCCGTCCTCTTTCGGGCGTGTGATTATCGGCGTGACAATGCCAAATTCCTTGATGCTTTCCGCTAACTCTGACAGTGTTTCATCTTCTGCCACATGAAACGGATTGTCGGGGAACGGGTACAAGTCTTTGGTCTTTAACACCTTAAAATCCTGTTTCTTCATTCACATATCTACCTTTCTTTCGCTCTGCTTCTATGATTTTTCTGCAATTCTTCCAACACTTCGGGCGGTATTTTTGACAGCAGCCGCCCCATCTGCTCGTTGGTTCTCTGCAATTCAAATATCTTCTGATTCGCTTTCTGCACCTTTAGTTCCTGCTCGTACTTTTCATCACGCATACGCCCCGCATAGTCTGATTCCTGCCCAATTCTCTCTTTCAAACTGTCGATATACGCCTGCTGTTTCCCGATTTCCTTAGAGAATTTCTCCACGTCTGGCAGCCATGCAGAGAGTAAATCTAACGCTTTATCCCTTTTCTTCCCTGCGTTAAAGGCGTTGATGTCGGATAGGGCAGACACGATTTCTTCATACTGTTTATCAAGCCTGCCGCCTAATTTATAGAGCCATGTGGGGACGTGTTTCCGCTTGGTTTCCATTGAGGACTGCCCCCGTTCAAGCTGATTCCACCGTGAGGACATCCGCTCATGGTAGGCGGTCTGCCACTCGGATAATGATTTCTGGTTGCCTAAGATAGCTTTCGCTGACAGCTTATTGTCTGGCGTAATCGGCACAAAGCAGAGGTGCATATGGGGCGTTCTCTCGTCCATATGGACGACAGCGGAGAGGATATTCTGCTTTCCAACACGCTCCGAAATGAAGTCAAGAGCCGTCTGGAAATACGCTTTTTGTTCTTCGGGCGGTAACTGGTTCATAAATTCTGGTGAAGCTGTGATGAGCGTTTCCACCATCATCACGCTGTCTTTCCTTGTCCTGCACCCCGCTTCGGCTACCATGCGGTTAATCTCTTTCTTGTAGGTGTACTTTGGTGGTGCTATGAGATGGTAATTGTTTTTAGAGCGTTCCATATCTATATCTGGGTTGCTTTTGTAGGCTTCTTTCTTCCGCTCGTTGTGGCGTTCACAAGCCGCAACGCCGCCCGCTTTTCGTTTCTGGAAACGCAGGATTGCATAAGGCATAGGCGGATTCCTCCTTTCTTTCGGCGGGTGACCGTCCTTTGGGGTGACAGCGGTGACGGTGGTGACAGCAGTTTTGGGATACCCCCTGCCGACTGCCGCAACTGTCACCCTCACCCCCTGCATGACGGTCATGTCGATGATGACGGTGTTTTTGGGATACCCCCCTCGCAAGAGCCGTCACCGTCATGCCGCCATTCTTTTATCCGAAGCCGTAAGGCGTAGGATAGCAGGGCACAGCCCTGCCTTAAGGGAGTCCAGAGGGAACGTCTGGCACACGACTTTGCAGGGCAAAGTGTAGTGTGTTACACCCTGTAAACGCAGTCGGAAAAATCGGAATGATTTTTCTGACCGCAGGGGTGGTTTTACACGACCGAAAAGGGCGAGTAAATCTCACGCCTGCATTTTGCGTTTACGGGGTGTTCTCCCGTAGGGATGACAGCGGCAGGGTATCCTAAAATCACTGTCACCACCGTCACTGCTGTCACCCGCAGGGCAGAGCCGCCAGCTTTACATGGCTTTAAGCGTCAATGACAGTAACAGGGGGGTATCCTAATATCGCTGTCACCACCATCACCGCTGTCACCCGCCCTCCTTGCAAGGGCAATCCGCCTGCCGTCTTTCCTGCGGCTGTACTGGTAGCAGATACGGTTCTCGCTTAAAAATGTGGTGCGGTATTCATTCAGCCATTTCGTAATCACCGTGGGTATGGTTTCCGTTTCCCCCATAGCGGCTAACAGTTCCGTTGCCGTGCCTATCCATTCTTCCTTATCCCTCATAAAATCCACCAACCGAAAAAGGACATCTGGTATCGTTTCTTTCGCAAGCTGCTCCTGCGTTTTCCGCTCCACAAGCTCCCAACGGCAATCACGGAAACGCAGCGTGTATTCCTGATAAGGCGTGTCCCTGCCCGTCACATACAGCTTGGCGGTGTCAGACGCACGTTTCTCCTTTTCCAGAACAAAGGTAGCGTCCGCACTCCCCGTTAATCCTGTCGTCCCAGACACCTTGTTGAACACGTCGCTGTCATTCTGCTTTCGGATGTGGTGTACGACAATGACCGCCAGAGAGTGCCTGTCGGCAAAGTCTTTGATGAGGGAGATGTCCCCATAGTCGCTTGCATAGGCATTGTCTTTTGAAGCTGTACGGACTTTCTGCAAGGTATCAATGACAATGAGCCTGCTGTCTGGGTAATCTTTCAGATAATCTTCAAGCTGCACGATAAGACCGTCTGACAGCTTGCAGCTTGCCACGGCAAAGTGGAGCCGCCCGCTTGCTTCGTCCGTCAAACGAAATAACCTGTCCTGTATGCGGCAGAACGTGTCCTCAAGGCAGAGGTAAAGCACATCGCCCTCCATTGTCGGCATATCCCATAAAGGGATTCCCTGCGACACGCATAAGCATAGCTTCAGCATGAGCCAGCTTTTGCCTATCTTCTGTGAGCCGCAGAACAGCGATAAGCCTGTCGGGATAAGGCTGTCCACCACAAAGGATGGTTTCTCAAGCGGTTCATAAAGGAGCGTTTCGGCGTTGACTGTCTGTAACTTCTGCATGGCTTTCCTCCTTTCGGGCGGTGTCTTTGTTTTCGTTGCACATAGGCGTTGACCTCCTTAAAAATAGATTTACTCCCACGGAAAAAAGTGAGAGTATGTAATGCCGCCAATCCCACACAAATAAAAAACAGATTTCTTTTTCGGGCGGTGTCGGTCACGGTTGGAGATATTTCTTCAATTTCCGCCTTTACTTTCTCCTTTGCAATCGCAACAGATTTCTGTATTGCCGAAGCGGTGCAATGCTCCATAGCGGCGATTTGGTAAAAATTGAACTCATACTCGTAGTAGAGCAGGAAACGCCGCCTTTGTATCTCTGGAAGGCTCCCAACCGCCTTATAGAGCGTTTCATTCCGTTCTTCCTCAACCATGCGTTCATCAAGGCTCTTAGGCACACGCAACGCCCGTCTGTAAAGGGTTTCGTCCCATACCTCGTTAAACTCCCTGTGCCGCTCGTCCCATTAGAAAAGATTCCTGTTCCTGCGCTCCATCTGCCGAAACTCCATAAAGAACTGTTCCGACACTTCCAACTCGTGGGATTTGCCCTGCCCGTCCTTAAAGCTGATAAAATACCTTGTGCCGCTTTCCGTGGATTCCTCCCGAAGCGTGTATGCCTTAACCCTGTATGCCATCCTGTTGTCCTCCTGCAAAAAATGAGTGAGGGGATTTCCATCCCTCACCCAGTAGCCCGCAGGATGGCAGGCTGTTTTAGAAGCTATAAAATTTTCCGCAGCTTCTTCCGCAGATGGTCTAACCTCGCATAGATGGCACCAGTCGTCAAATGCACAAGCGGGGCAATCTCCTTTGTGGAATACCCCTGCATTTTCAGCAGGACGATTTTCAAGGTACGCCCGTCCACCGTGACTAATACTTGATAGAGATTTTCGCTCTCAATCTCTTCCAGTAACTCCGCAACCGTACCCACTTCCGCCTGCCGCTCCCTGCCTGCCATGTCCTCAAGATATTCCGCAACGTCATTCGTCCATCGGTAAAACCGCCTGTTGGAATTGAAGTCTGCCCTGTCCGCCATGCGTATCTGCTCAATGGTCGCTTCATCAACGCCGCACTCACGCAGCAGCTTTTCCTCCGCTTCTTTCCAGATACGCCATTTCCTGTCCTCCCGTCCGTGGTTGTATGCCATTCTTACTTCCTCCAATCAGAATTGATTGAGAGGGCAGAGAAAAGCCCCCTCATCTTCCCAAAGGAAAAAACAAGGGGGCTGAACGCCTTAAATTTTAATTTTCTATTATCTTTCTTAGTTTTATTAGGATTCTGGCTTTGCGTTTGTTTACAACGCTCTGGGTTATGCCCAACCTCGCCCCGACTTCACGCTCGGAAAGTCCGTCAAAAAAGATTGCCTGTATCAGCTCCTGTTCACTATCCGACAGCAAAGGCAGGGCGGCTTTCAGCCTGTCCACCATGACCGCATTGACAACGGTTTCTGCAATGTCCACCGCTTCATCAGTGATAAAGTCCAGAGGATTCCCCTCGCTGTCCGTAAATCCGTCGAGAGATAGCAGTCTATTCTTTGTATCTAATTTTTGCAGATAACGCCACCGTTCCTTGTCACGGTAGAAGTCTGTGTATTGCTCCCTCACGACTTCAAGCAGACAGCCTTGAATGGGGATAAACAGCTTGTCCATATAGGTCTGGTCGGATTCCCTGCAACGGCAGAACTCCGTGTAGGATAATTCCACATAGCCGCCACTTTCTCTGATATATACCTTTCTTGGTGCATATTTCACCATAAATACCTCCCATCTGAATTTTTGAAATGTAAAAAATCCAGATGGAGAGGCGGAGAACGACACCGCATATCAGAAACAGCCCTACGGCACTTTCCAACAAAAATCGACAAAAGAAAAACCGCAAAGGCTCTGTGACCTTTACGGTTATAGGAAATAGTAATTCTATTGTATGGAGATTGTACTTCTACTTTCAAGGTGAGAAGTACCGTTGCACTGGCAGAAATTTTTTTAACTGGTTTCCTGCCGTTCTCTGATATGCTATGTATTGATAAATTTTGCTTCGTATGAGCAGATAGATAACTGCCCGAAAAAAGGACATAAAAAAATCCCTCCAAATTTAAAAACAAATTCAGAGGGTAATTTAGGGTATAACAAAATAACCCACCCGAATATCGTTTTTTTTATTTGGTGAGTTTGTTCTTTCAAATACGAAACAAAAAGAGCCGATGATTCGTGAATTGTTCCACAATTTCATCGGCTCTGCGTCTTAAGCGTCTGGCTCTTTGATGACAGTTATCTTCAAGTTGTCAACTTTAATCAATCTTTCTTGTCTGCATTTTGGACAATAAAGGGGATAATTCTCCAAAACAGTGTCCTTCCTAATTTTATTACGGGTTTTGCTCCCACAAACAGGACACAATATCCATTCGCATTTCATCATAATTAGTCTCTAATCCTTTCAAATCTCATTTTATATGACTTTTGCAAGCTGTTAAGCTAACTTGTGGAACATATGCCGAACCTTATCTATACGGCTATTCGGGCGGCGGGGTTGGCAAATAAATTTACCAATAGCTGGCTGGTATCCTTTTAACTCTGTCAAGCAGACTCCCTGCCCATTTGTGAAATAAGTTAAATCGTTCCTGTATTCTTGAATACATCTAGCAGGGATTTCTCCTTTCAGAATGACCTCGTCATTCTTTATCTGAGTACTTACAATATCTGCACAATACCTTGGAGCATCATGATACGCCCGTGAGAGATATTCCTGCGGTGCATAAATTTCAAAGTGGAGATATGGCTCTAATAGTTCTGTCCCTGCTTTTTTTAAAGCCTGCTCCAATACGATAGGGGAAAGCAGCCGAAAGTCTGCGGGGGTACTTACAGGACTATAATACAATCCATATTCAAAACAGATTTTACAGTCTGTCACTTTCCATCCATACAGCCCCTGCTCGCAGCCATAAAGAACCCCCTCCATAACCGCATTTTGGAACGATTGATTTAAATATCCAAGTGAAACTCTGCTTTCATACTGCACTCCGCTTCCAATAGGGAGCGGCTCTATGGACAACCCGACAGAAGCCCAGAAAGGATTTGGCGGGACTTCTATGTGGATGGTATATTCTGCTTTTCTAAGCGGTCTTTCCATATATATAACAGTAGGCTCTTTTATTTCTGCCTCCACATGATATTTTTCCTCAAGGATGGCACAAATGACTTCCATCTGCACATTCCCCAAAAAAGAAAGTATAATCTCATGCGTTGTAGTATCCACATAATATTTTAAAAGAGGGTCGCCATCTGAAATTTCTGTAAGTGCCCCAAGCAATATTTCCCGCTGTTCAGATTTCTTTACTGCAATCGTTGTTTGGAGCATAGGGAGAGGATTTTCAATAAATTTTCTCTGCGGCAACAGTATTTCGTTCCCCAAAATACTGTTTAGCTGCAAAACATCATTTGGTAAAATTACAATATCACCAGAGCAGGCTGTATCGGATGAATATAATTCACCGTTTGTCGGAACATACATCTCTGTGATTTTTATTTTCTCTTTTTCAGATATTCTAATAACATCCCTCAAATGCAATGTTCCGCTATATATACGCACATAAACAAAACGCCGCCTTTTCTCTGAATATTCAATCTTAAAAACCTGCCCGCATAGTTCAGATTGACCTTCAGGCGTTGATGAATAAAATTTACTGGCAATTACTTCTATAAGCTGCCGAATCCCCAGATTGTTTTTAGCGCTTCCGTGATAAACGGGAAATAACGTTCCGTTTTGGAATCTCCTGTTTTCTTCCTGTTCCAGTTCTGACATTTTAAACGGTTTCCCTGACATATATTTCTCTAATAGTTCATCGTTTCCCATAATTACCGCATCCCACTGTTCCATATCGTCATTGTCCGTTACATTTATATGGGGATGCTGCCCAACCTTTTGCTTCACTATAATTTCCGAAGAAAGCTTTGCTTTCATTTCCCGATATACCATTGGCAAATCAATCCCCTCTTGGTCAATTTTATTGATGAAAAAAATTGTCGGAATCTTCATTATCTGTAGTGCATGAAACAGTATACGGGTCTGTGCCTGTATGCCATCCTTTGCAGAAACTAATAATACTGCTCCGTCTAATACGGATAAAGAACGGTATACTTCCGCCAAAAAATCCATATGGCCTGGCGTATCTATAATGTTGACTTTTACATCCTCCCACTGAAAAGATGTCACTGCTGTCTGGATAGTGATTCCCCTTTGACGCTCCAAATTCATTGTATCTGTCCTTGTTGTGCCTTCATCTACGCTCCCTAGTTCTGCAATTGCACCACTGGTATACAATAAACTTTCCGTTAATGTTGTCTTTCCTGCGTCAACGTGAGCCAGAATGCCTAAGTTAATTATTTTCATGTGATTTTCCTCCTATCAACACCCAAAAAAGNNATGATAAAAGTATTCTTAAACTGGGTACAAAAAACTAAGCCCCATATTAAAAGTGAAACGGGACTGCTACTTTTTGTTCCCACTATCAAATTGACAGTTTATTTAAGAATACCTTGCCGCATATTTATTAACTCCTTGTATAATACTGAATCTAATTATATTCCTTAACCCTTTATTTGTCAAGCTGACAAACTAAAGCAGAAAAAGCGGCAGGATTTCCCCCTGCCACTAATCATCTGTTTATGCAAAAATAATTTCCTTTTCCACAATCTCCCTCGCACAAGCCCTTATGTTATTGAGGCATCCTGTCCATTCTAAGGCGTTTTCTGCCTTTAGCTGTTCCGTTATGCCCTGTGCCTGTTTCATACCCTCTATGAGCCTTTCAAAGCGTTCCTGTGCCTGTCTGTTGATGTCGGCAAGGTAGGCGTTTAGCCTGCCGCTTGTAAGAAGATTGGTGTATGTAACTTTACGGTACTGTTTTAGATAATCTAAATGCCGTTGCCCCCAGATGCCTATTGCCTGTTCTTCTTCGGCGGGTACAGTTAAGCACGGTATCAAATAATCCCCTTGCCTTTCGTATTTGCCGCCCAGTTCCTCAAATAATGATTTTGCCATTGTCTGTTACCTCCACATTCTTTTTTATTTTGAATGTCCGCAAAATCCGTCCTACATCAGTCGGAACTTAAGTATTTTTAATTTCTTCAGTTCATTTTTTGAGGGTTCTTTTAGAAACCATTCTATAATCTTTGAAGCTTAAGTTGACGGCATTGGAGTTTATTTCACACACTTTGGAAGATATATGGATTAGAAAGGCAGGAACTTGGTGTTGGTTCCTGCCTTTCCTATTGGATATACTTTTTTCTTATAAAAAGCGTATAAAACATTGACGAAAAAATCACAAAGTTTTATAATGGAAAAGGTTGTATGCTAGGACAGCTATTTAAACAAATGGAAAGACTAGAATACAACGGTATTTGTAACAGTTAATTGCAAACTTTAGTTTGTGAAAGAGAAAGTATTATATTGCGTAAGTGATATATTACAATAAAGTGTTTTTACAAGTTTGTATGAAATGAAAGCTTGCAGGAACTCAATAGATAAAAGGAGGATTTTCACTATGGGAAGAGTGTATAACTTTTCAGCAGGTCCAGCAGTATTGCCGGAAGAAGTATTAAAGGAAGCAGCAGACGAAATGCTTGATTACCAGGGTACTGGTATGTCGGTTATGGAGATGAGCCACAGATCCAAAGCTTACGATGATATCATCAAAACAGCAGAGAAGGATTTAAGAGAATTAATGAACATTCCTGACAACTATAAGGTATTGTTCTTACAGGGTGGAGCATCGCAGCAGTTCGCAGCTATTCCTATGAACTTGATGAAAAATAAAGTCGCAGACTATATCATCACCGGACAGTGGGCTAAGAAAGCTTATCAGGAAGCACAGAAGTATGGTAAAGTAAATGCAATCGCATCATCAGAGGATGAGACATACTCGTACATTCCAGATTGTTCAGACCTTCCAATTAGTGAAGATGCTGATTATGTATATATTTGCGAGAACAACACAATTTACGGTACAAAATATAAGACATTACCTAATACAAAGGGTAAGATCTTAGTTTCAGACGTATCATCATGCTTCTTATCAGAGCCTGTAGATGTAACAAAGTACGGCGTTATCTACGGTGGTGTTCAGAAGAACATCGGACCAGCTGGTGTTGTTATCGTAATCATCCGCGAAGATTTAATTAGAGATGATGTGTTAGAAGGAACACCTACTATGCTTAAGTACAAGACTCAGGCAGATAATGATTCTCTTTATAACACACCTCCATGTTATGGTATCTACATCTGTGGTAAAGTATTCAAGTGGCTTAAGAAGATGGGTGGACTTGAAGTTATGAAGAAACGCAACGAAGAAAAAGCTGCAATTCTTTACGATTTCTTAGATCAGAGCAAGTTATTTAAGGGAACAGTTCGCAAGGAAGACCGTTCACTTATGAACGTACCATTTGTTACGGGTGACAAGGACTTAGACGCTAAGTTTGTTGCAGAAGCAAAGGCGGCAGGATTTGAGAACCTTAAGGGACACAGAACTGTTGGTGGTATGAGAGCCAGCATCTACAACGCTATGCCTAAGGAAGGTGTAGAAAAGCTTGTAGAGTTCATGAAGAAATTCGAGGCTGAAAACGCTAAATAATAAGTGAAAGGAAGAAGATTATGGTTAAGTATAATTGCCTAAATCCTATCGCAGCCTGTGGTTTGGATTTGTTAGGAAATAATTTTGAAAAGACTGATGATTTTGCTGCTGCAAATGCAGTTTTAGTAAGAAGTGCAGCTATGCATGACTTGGAATTATCAGAAAATTTACAGGCAGTTGCAAGAGCAGGTGCCGGTGTAAACAACATTCCTTTGGATAAATGTGCAGAAAAAGGTATCGTTGTATTCAACACACCAGGTGCAAACGCTAACGGTGTAAAAGAGTTAGTTATTGCAGGTCTTATGCTTGCTTCTCGTGATATCAAGGGCGGAATGAACTGGGTTGACGAGAACAAGACAAACGACAACATTGGAAAAGACATGGAAAAGGCAAAGAAAGCATTTGCCGGTACTGAAATTCAGGGAAAGAAGCTTGGAGTTATCGGACTTGGAGCTATCGGTGTATTAGTTGCTAATGCAGCTACACACCTTGGAATGGAAGTTTACGGATGTGACCCATTCCTTTCAGTTCAGCACGCTTTGAACCTTTCAAGAAATGTTAAGGTTGTTAAGACAAATGAAGAAATCTACAAAGAGTGTGACTACATCACAGTTCACGTTCCAGCTCTTGATAGTACAAAGGGTATGATCAACGAAGAGACTATCGGAATGATGAAAGACGGTGCAATCGTTCTTAACTTTGCCCGTGACGTATTGGTTAACGATGACGCTATGGTAGCAGCTCTTGAGAGTGGAAAGATTAAGAAGTACGTAACAGATATCCCAACTGCTAAAGTTGCTCAGGCTAAGAATGTTGTTGCATTCCCTCACTTGGGCGCTTCTACAGCAGAGTCAGAAGATAACTGTGCAGTTATGGCTTGCAACGAAATCATTGATTTCTTTGAAAATGGTAATATCAAGAACTCAGTAAACTACCCTGCAGTTGATGCTGGTGTTTGTGATTGTGCAGCTCGTATTGCTATCTGCCATAAGAACGTACCTAACATGTTGACACAGTTTACTGCTGCTTATTCTGCAGAAGGTATCAACATTGAAAACTTCGTAAATAAATCAAGAGGAGAGTACGCATACTCAATCATTGATGCAAGCGCTGCTTCAGCTTCTGCTGTTGAGAAGTTGTCAGCAATCGACGGAGTACTTAAAGTACGTGTAGTAAAATAAATAAACAGACATGACTGCTTCGCAGTCACTACAATGTATGAAAGTGAACGATCACACGAAATGTGTGGTCGTTTTCTTGTAGGTATGGAATATATATACTGGAAAGGGAGTTGTTTGAAAGCCTAGAGGAGGTATATTTTACTAATGGCTAAGAAAAAAGAAATTACGATTAGATCATCGGCTGCGGAATATTTGACTTTTATTACAGCGACTGGTGAAGGTGGGATAGAAGCGGTTTATGCTGATGAAAATGTATGGTTAAGTCAGAAAATGATGGGTGTTCTTTATGATGTAAGTACGGCAACCATCAATTATCACCTTCACAAATTAGTTGAGGACCATGAAATAGAAGAGGATTCAGTTATTAGAAAATTTCTAATAACTGCTTCCGATGGTAAGGAATACAATACGCTACATTATAACCTGAAAGCCATTATTGCAGTTGGAAATAAAGCGGTTCTTTGCAGCTGTACAAAATAAGCTTCACTATGCTGTTCATGGACAGATTATTCCAAAGTGATTTCGATCGGTTTATGGAGTTGGAGTCATCTGTAAATAATGAGTCGGATAAAAAATAGAAAAGAGGCTGTAAAAAACGCCCTTACGAAAAACAGCTATGAGCTCGTACTCATAGCTGTTTTGGTATAATTTAAGCATCCTGCATAGTTCCCATAAATAGGATTGTTCCTGTCTTTGTATCTCTAAGTGCGTAAACAAATGAATGATTTGCAATAAACTCAGGATATTCAGGTTTAGGACCAGTCATTACGCTTGTTGGGTTTGCCACTATGGCAGTTACAGCTGCGGCTTTTGTTCCGCTTTCCATAACCTCGATTTTAGCTTTATGTAATACTTTATCTACATAAAGTTCAGGGTTTAATGTATTTAAATCACAGAGATCGCCATCAAATACCGATTTAATACCGAGCTTTTGTAATTTTCCTACGATAGACAGGTCTTCGCTTGCAGTTTCGAAAGTAAACTTTGGAAGTTTTACTGTTTCCATTGTTTGGTAACCTGCTTTTCCTAAGTTTTCAAACATTTTTAACTTTTCTTCGTTTGAAAGCTTCTGGAACAAATCATAAGTATTATTTGTTTTGTCTTCTGATAGGAAAATATCCATGGCAATGTCAGAATCTTTGTATGGTAGTTCAATACATTTCATATCATGTTGAACTGTATATCTAAAGGAATGGTTATCAAAAAAGCTCATCATATCAGTCTCTTTTGTTTCTTTGTTTCCGTAGAAGTTCTCTTTTTTGGTCAATCCAGGAGCAAATGGATATACCCACTGACGTTCAAAAGCTACTGCATTTAATAAAACCATTTTTACATCGTCATCTAAAGGAGCGTCAAAAATCTTTGGAATGATATGTTTTGTATTTTCGTCTACCCATGAATTGATAGCTCCAAAGGCTTCGTTTGATTGAAGGTCAGCAATATTTTTATCTGAATTATAATAGGTCTTTAATGGCTCAAAAAAGTCTCTATCTGCATTGTTTCCTAATGGATAATCCTTATCAAGCCAAATAGAATTTGCAGTAGTAAATGTTTTGTCCGATTTTAAAAGTTCCTTTCGTAATTCTGATAAATTCTTATTTTGTGTATCAGTATCGCTTGTGTAAAGTGCATTTAAAATTTCCTGTTTTGTAGTACCGCCAGCACCGTTTGCTAACATAGAAAGTGCAATATCAATGCTATATGCTGAGAAGAAGGAATTTTGTTTTCCGTACTGTGAAAGCATATCAAAATTCATTGTGTTAATTCCGTCGGTACGGTTCATTACCTTCACTGCACTACTAGTAGCAGGAATAGGTGTTGCAGTAATTGCAGGTGTTGTAGCAATCGGTGTTGCAGTTACAGCAGGTTCAGTTGTGACTACTGGTGTTGCACTAATTTCAGGTGTTGCGCTAGGACTTATACTAGGGCAATCATTACTTGTTGGTGCCGGAAGTGGAGTACCGGTTGCAACCGGTGAAACAGGAGTAGTTGATGGTGTCACCGTTGGAGTTGCAGTAACCACTGTGTTTTTTCCTAATACTGTTACTTTGCAACGATATTTTTTTCCGTTTGCAGTTTTTGCAATGATTACAGTTTTTCCTTTTTTGATAGCTTTTACAAGACCTTTGGAAGTAACGGTTGCAATCTTTTTGTTGGAAGATTTCCATGTTACTTTTTTCTTGTAATTTTTAAGTTTCAATTGTTTTGTACCTTTTACATAAAGGCTAATGGATGTTTTGTTTAGTTTTACACTTTTTGCAGCAAAGCTAGGTGTCGAAACTGCGGTTGTGAGTAGTAGTCCTGATAATGCCAGGCACATGAGTTTTTTTCTTGTCATAACTTATTACTCCCTTTCATTTTTTAGTAATGTTTTCTCGGAATTCTTGCATAAAAAGACTCTGAGAGAACATTATTATGTTCACGATTTACTGTTTTAGTATAGAAAAAAAATATGTACTATTTATGTCAACAGCAGTTTTTTTGTAATAGGAAATTGCGATGCAATTTCCTATTACAAAAAAACGCTCCGCGAGGATGCGCAGACCGCGGAGATGGAGTTAATTGCTGTGCAATACCGCGGTCGCGCTAGAGTTTTGCAAGCAAAACTCTTTGTTCCAAACTTACTTTTAGAAAAAATAGTTTACAAATTTGTAACAAAGTCTGCGTTGCTACTGGAAATTGTTGGTAGTATACTTGGATTATATGAAGTATGGTGTAGGTTGAAGAAGTGTAACATTTTTTAGACAATTGAAAATAATATTATCAGTGAGGTCATGAAAAGTAACATTATTACAGTGTGATTGTCAAATTTGGGACAGGGCGTAAGCTACAAAAAATCAGGGGGTGTCTATTATGGAAGACAGATCAAGAGCTATTTTTGGAAATGCAATTCCTACAAGTGCCTACAATAAGGCAAAAAAGACAAAGAAGAAAAATATTCGAAAATTCGGAGATGACAAAGATGTGAATTATCCATGTGTCATCGAGGAAAATCCCTACATTGGCGATATGCTGGGAGTAAAAAATATCAGTATAAAACCGGTGGGAGCAGGGCAAGATACCATTGAAAAGTTTGACCGTGAAAAAGGAATTATCGTAGGAAATATCCGTATGGGATTTGGACATTACCGTATTTCCATGGCAATTGCCTCTGCCGCACATTCCATGGGATATACACCTTATTGGCTTGATTTGAACGGATTTCCTCACACAACCTGTACAAAGGTAATCAGTGCCCAGAATGATTTGTATTCTCTTGGTTCGAGACTTTCACAAAAGAGCAGATTGTTCAATAAATTAGTGTGGGAACCACTAAATTATGAGGGCTTCCGTAAAATAACCTACAACGCATCGGACCAGAAAAATGCAGAGCTTATGGCTCCGATTTATAAGAAGATTCCAAAGGATATTCCGGTGGTGGCTACCCATGTGTGGCCGGCACAGGCTGCCGTTCATGCAAAAATGCAATACGTAGTCAATGCCATTCCTGATAACTGGCCTATGGCGCTTCATTTTTCAGAAGGAAGTCTCCATACAGTGCAGACACATTTTGCATATCAGGGATATCGTATTTTAAATGGCATGGCAGGAAAGAAAGTATTGCATCCGATGCCAAAAGAAGAATTAGAATATACCGGTCACTACATCGACCATGAGCTGGTGAGCAATATAGAAGAAGATTGTAAAGCCCGCCGTAAGAGAAAAGAAGAAAGAAAACCAATGCGTTTCCTTCTTACCATTGGAGGCGCAGGTGCACAGAAAGAAATATTTGCGGCAATTATCAAATATCTTTTGCCGTTTATCAAAGTAGAGAAAGCTGCTTTATACGTAAATGTAGGGGATTATTATCACGTTTGGGAAGAACTTTTAAAAGAAATTCCGGAATTAGAGGCATTTTCTACTACCCATATGGATGATTGGGATGATACAAAGAAATTCTGTGAAGAAGCATTAACCGGGGATGTAACCGGGGTTCAAGGATTTTATCACAAAAATATATTTGAAGCCGTGTATTGTACCAACCTACTTATGAGAAGTTGTGATGTACTGGTTACAAAACCAAGTGAACTGGCATTTTATCCGGTACCAAAACTGTTTATCAAACGTGTGGGCGGACACGAAATGTGGGGAGCAATCCATTCTGCAGAAGTGGGAGACGGAAGTCTGGAGTGCAGAGATATTCCGCATACCTTGCAGATGCTGAAACTTTTCATAAACGAGAAAAAAGTATTCTTCGATATGCTGGACTGTATCGAGAACAATAAAAAAGCCGGTCTTTATGATGGTGCCTACAAAGTAGTAGAACTGGCGATGGAACAAAAAAAATAAAATGGCAAAACAAAATAACACGGTATTTAGAGAAAGGGGGATATGCGTATGAAGCTTTCATTTAGGGAAAAGGCTTCTTATGGAATTGGTGCCGTAGGAAAAGACATGGTGTACATGCTTTCTGCCAGCTATATCCTTTACTATTATCAGGATTTGCTTGGTGTTAAAGCAGTAACCATGGGAATTATTTTGATGGCTGCCAGAGTATTTGATGCTTTCAATGATCCGATTATGGGGGTTTTAGTTGCAAAGACAAAGACAAGATGGGGAAAATTCAGACCGTGGTTGTTAATGGGTACCTTGCTTAATGCAGTATTGTTGTACCTGATGTTTTCCGCACCGTTATCTTTGGAAGGAAAAAGTTTAGTTGCCTATGCAGCAATCGTATATGTTATGTGGGGTGTTACCTACACAATGATGGATATTCCGTATTGGTCAATGATTCCGGCATTTACCCAGGGTGGTAAAGAAAGAGAAGGACTCACGGGACTGGCAAGGTCTTGTGCAGGAGTTGGCTCTGCCTTGATTTCCATCTTTACAGTTATGCTTGTACAGGCACTGGGAGGTGGAGACAAAAAAGCCAATGAAATCGAAGGTTTCCATTTGTTATCTATAATTGTGGCAGGTATTTTTGTTCTTTTTATTCTTATTACCTGTCTTAATATCAAAGAAAAATCAAATGTTGATATGGAGACACCTTCCGTAGGACAGATGTTTAAGGCACTCGTTCAAAATGATCAGGCAATGACTGTGGTTGTGGCTATTGTGCTTATCAACTGCGCTATGTACATTACTTCAAACCTTGTGATATATTTCTTTAAATATGCTATTGCAGGGAATGACTGGAGGGCAAAATTCACCTTATTTTTTAGCTTTGGCGGTGGAATTCAAATTCTTGGAATGATGTTGTTTTATCCGTTGTTACGTAAATTTTTCAGTACAAAAAAAGTATTTTATGTCTGCATGCTGGCAGAAATGATAGGATATGGCGTATTACTATTACTTACCTTTACACCGGCAATGAACATTGTGTATGTATTGTTTGTACCTGCATTTTTCATCTTTGCAGCAAGTGGTGTATTGCAGGTTTTAACAACCGTATTCCTTGCAAACACCGTAGATTACGGAGAACTTAAAAATGACCGACGGGATGAGAGTGTTATTTTCTCAATGCAGACATTTGTAGTAAAACTAGCATCCGGACTGGCTGCATTGATCGTATCTATTTGTCTCAGTGTATTCCATATCAGTAGCGATACGTCAACCGATACCGTGGTGAAAGCAATCGACGCTACTTCAAAAATGGGACTTTGTATGACAATGACCATCCTGCCGATTTTAGGACTTATCATTGCGACCATCGTATTTAGAAAACACTTCATGTTAGACGAGAAGAAAGTGGAGGAAATCGTGAGTCAGATTAAAGAAAAACGCGGTGCAAGCGAATGATTTCTCGGAATTCTTGCGTAAAAAGAATCCGAGCAAATAAATGATAAATTAGGATGGAAAAAGAAAAATTTCGATTTCCATCCTTTTATGTTATTTCGGTAAGCGCATTCACTAAATTTTAGACTTTTGCTGTGGGTATAAATGTAAAAGACTGTACGAAAGCGAGTCTTTGTAATATATACCCACAGTATGAGTTATCAAAAAAGTGAATATTTAACGAAATAACATACATAGAGGAAAGAGGGATAAAAATGATTAAGGTTAGAAATCAGGTATTTCACTTGGGTACAAGGGATACATCTTATATATTTCGCGTCATGGAAAGTGGCCATTTAGAGCATTTGTATTATGGAAGAAAAGTGGCAGAAGAAGGCAACATGGAGGCTATGTTTGAAAAACAGACCTTTATTCCGGGAAATTGTAATGGGTATTCCGATGATTATAAACAGCTAACCTTGGAGGATATCTGCCTTGAAATGTCCTCTTACGGAAAAGGGGATATCCGTGAGCCTTTTGTTCATGTGGTTCACGAAGATGGCAGCAGTACCTCGGACTTTTTGTACGACAGTCATTTGGTGCTTCAAGGAAAGCATGAGCTTGAAACCATGCCATCTTCTTATGATGAACATGGAAATGCACAGCAGTTAAAAATCGTTTTGAAAGATAAGGAGTATGGACTAACTTTAATTATATATTACCATGTGTTTGAGGATTGTGACGTAATTACAAGAAGTGCCACTCTTACAAATGACAGTAATGAGCCGGTGCAGGTGAAACGTCTCCTTAGTCTGCAACTTGACATGGAGCCTGAGGAGTATGTGTTTACTACATTTCGTGGCGCATGGGCAAGAGAAATGCGAAAGTGTGAAACCGTGTTGCAACCGGGAAAATACGTGAATGCAAGCTATACCGGAACCACATCCAGCCGTGCAAATAACTTTGTTATGTTAACAAAATGTGGAACAACTGAAGATTTTGGGGATTGTTTCGGATTTCATCTGATTTATAGTGGAAATCATTATGAAATGGCAGAGGTAAGTAGTTTCGGAAAGCTTCGCATTTCCACAGGAATCAATCCCGACGGATTTTCATGGTTGTTGGAGCCTGGGGAAACCTTTGAAACACCGGAGGCAGCAGTTGCCTATTCACATCTTGGATGTAACGGTATGAGTCAGCATATGCACGACTTTGTAAGGCAGCACATTGTAAGGGGATATTGGAAAGAGAAGGAACGTCCGGTGTTGTTAAACAGTTGGGAAGCAGCATATTTTAATATCAATGAAAATAAATTGCTGGATTTGGCGAGAGCAGGAAAAAATGCGGGAATTGAGCTGTTTGTCATGGATGATGGCTGGTTTGGGGAGAGAAATGACGATACCAGTTCTCTAGGAGACTGGCAGGAAAATGCGAAGAAAATCCCCGATGGATTGGACGGATTTTCAGAGAGATTAAAGGAAATGGGATTAGATTTTGGTATCTGGGTGGAGCCGGAGATGGTAAATGTGAAAAGTCATCTTTATGAGGAACATCCGGAGTGGGTACTGGAAATTCCAAAGAAGCCTCATTCGGAAGGCAGAAATCAGCGTATTTTAGATTTGACGCAGGAAGAAGTGCAGGAATTTATCATTGAGACAGTGAGTAATATTTTAGACAGTGCCGATATTTCCTATGTGAAATGGGATATGAACCGCACATTTACGGATGTATTTTCGAAACATCTTCCAAAGGAACGACAGGGGGAAGTGGTGCACCGTTACTACATGGGATTGTACCGTTGCATGAAAGAATTGACGGAAAAGTATCCGGAAGTGCTGTTTGAGGGATGTGCCGCAGGAGGCAATCGCTTTGACCTTGGAATATTGTGCTATTTTCCACAGATTTGGGCGAGTGATGATACGGATGCACTTTGCAGGAGTGAAATGCAGACAAACTACAGTTATGGTTATCCAATGTCTGTAGTAAGTGCCCATGTGTCAGGCTGTCCGAACCATCAGACGCTTCGAAGGACACCTTTAGAAACCCGTTTTCATGTGGCTGCCTTTGGAGTCTGTGGCTATGAATGCAACTTTTCAGATATGAAAAAGGAAGAGTTAGAAGCGGTAAAAGTGCAGATTGCACTGTATAAACATTGGAGAGAGGTATTGCAGTTTGGAAGATTTTATCGGGGAGAGTCTCATTCCGGGCTTATTTCCTCTTATCAGGGAGCTTTAGCACAAAACAGGGAAAATGAGCGTTCCTGGACTTGTGTCTCACAAGACCAAAAGAAAGCGGTAGGCATGAAGTTTCAAACCCTTGCTATTCCAAACACAATGTTTGCGACTTACAAACCAAAGGGGTTAAATCCGCAATTTACCTATCATTTTTCAAACAGAAATTTAAAGTACAATGTGAAAAACTTTGGAGATTTGGTGAATACGGCATCACCGATACACATTAAGCCGGATTCTATTGTGCACAACCTTGTGGCGAAGTTTGTGAAAATGGATGGGGAGACGGAAGACTATGTGGCAAGCGGCGACCAGCTTATGTATGCCGGAGTGAAGCTTAGACAGGCATTTGCAGGAACTGGTTACAATGACCAGATTCGCTTCTATCCAGACTTTGCGTCTAGGATGTATTTTATGGAAGTGGAAGAGTAGATATTTGAGAAAAATGCTAAAGGTGCAACATTTGAAAAAAACATAAAAAGAATGTAAGTTTATTAAAACCTTTAGTGGTTGAAAATATCCATGAAAATGGTTTTCAAAAGCAGACGAATCCGTTATACTAAAATTAGACGAGTTGAATCGCAAATAGTTCGGAGGGGGCAAAAATGAGTTTATTGACGAAGGAAGACTTTGCATTACTGGAATTGGTCATGTATATTGACCAGGATGTGTTGTGGGCGGCAAATCCTAAGTGGAGGGTAGGCTTCCTTGATAAATACAGGGATAAATACAAGGGAACATACAAAAAGAAAAAAGAACTGGAAGCAAAGGCTTTGGAATGTGCAAAAGAAGAATTTTCCAGTATCATTAAAAAGAAAATAGATGAGGCTGCCAGTGAAAAGAAGGAACTAGTCTGGCTTTTGGACAGTTTGGGACTAGATGATAACGGTATTGGAAATATGATAAAATACCAGTTTGGCAATGATCCTAACGCTACCAAAAGAATACCAAAAGAAGCTAGTGTTACGGAAGATGCAAAAGCTACCAGCGGTGCAGTGGCGGATATTGCTGAATGGGTGGCTGTCATAAAAGGTCTGAGAGAAAATAAAAAACTTATTAATTTAAAAATCATTGACCGTATGGTACAGTTTAAAAAGGATTCAAAAGGCAATGTCATTACCTTAGACGGAGGAAAGAAAGCTGAGACAAACGTAACTCTTGCGCTGGTTTATGCAAGCGACACAAATCCAAGTCAGGTCATTGTTACATTCAAAGGAACATCAGGAGCCTGGGAATGGGTGGACAATTTTAAAGGATTGTATTTGGATGAAACACCGATACAAAAAGAAGCACTTGCATTTTTAAGAGGGTTAGATGCGGATGATATCGAATTGGTGGGACATTCCAAAGGTGCCAATAAAGCCATGTATTGTACTTTGCTGGATGACAGAGTGAGCAAATGTCTAGGAATGGACGGACAGGGATTTCAGGAAGAGTTTTTTAAAAAATATTCCAAAGAAATTTCTGAAAAGTCGGACAGTATAAAGAATATTTCCACCCAGGCAGATTTTGTACATATGTTGTTAAGTCCGTTACCAAAAGTGAATTCTTTTGTAAAAGGAACCGGTATTCGTTCTACGGCGGAGTTTCATTGCCCGTTATCCATTGTTTTGGAAGATGAAAATGGTTACTTTGTGAGAAAAGAATTTAAACATATTGATGAGGCGGAAGGTATTACGAAACTTCATTCTGTTATTCAATTCTGGGTAAACAATATGGACCAGAAAGAAAAAGAGCAGATAGGAACCTATCTTGGAAATGTTGCGGCATTTGGAATTGCAGATGATAAAACATTTAACGCAAATTTCCAGTGTGATAAGGTAAGTGAGCTGGTATTGCAGGACAAGGACAGTTTATCACTTTTACTGGCATATCTGGTACTATATAAGGATAAGTATGGACTTTCCAAAGAGGATCTCAATACTATATTGGATTCTTTGGAAGTGCGCCTTGGAGGTTTTGACCCAATTATCCGAAAAATACTTCCAAAGATTTTGGATGCCGGGGCAGAAAAATTGCTTGCCAATGAAGAAGAGAAGCCTCAAAAGGTAAGTCTGTGGCAGTATATTATCAATTATTTTCGTAGTAATAAATGGTACAATCAATGGATTGGAACGAAAGCAACGAAAAGGGAAATCGACTTGTTTGTTTCTGTGTGGAACATGACAAAACAAAAAGTGAAGTCTATTCATATAGAAAGAGGAGACGAGGATGCCAAAGTTTTGGTATAAGCATTTCTTAAGATTGTGGACTCACTGAGTCCACAATCTTAGTTGCAGTTATGGATGCATTATAAAAATGAAGAAATCCTTTTCTTGTCCTAATCTAGTGGCTGTGATATGATATTATCAGAATGAATTGTAAGAGAAAAACAGGGGCAACAAAATGAATGCATTAAGAAAAGTAAAAGAATATATAAAACAACATGGCATGCTAAATCAAAACGACCGGGTAATCCTTGGATTATCCGGTGGCGCTGATTCCGTGTGCCTTTTTTTAATGCTTCATGCAATGGCAAAGGAAAATGGTTGGCTTTTATATCCGGTGCATGTAAATCATGGAATACGCGGGGAGGAAGCCTTAGAGGATCAGAAGTTTTGTGAAAAATTGTGCGAAAAATACGGTTATTCCTGTCGGGTAATTTCTGTGGATGTGCCGGGACTTGCAAAGCTTCATGGCATTTCGGAAGAAGAAGCAGGAAGAAATGTAAGATATGAGGCTTTCGAAAATCTTGCGGCACAGTTGGAAGAACAACTTGGAAAAGATTCCGTAAAGATTGCAGTGGCACATCATAAAAATGACCAGGCAGAGACGGTGTTGCATCATTTGTGTCGTGGCACGGATGTGACGGGAATGGCAGGGATTCGAAGCAGGCGTGGTAATCTTATACGACCTTTGCTCTGTCTTAGCAGAGAAGAAATCGAAACATATTTGAGAAAAGAGTGTCAACCATTTCAGACAGATTCCACAAACCAGACGGATGAATACACAAGAAATCGTTTGAGAAATTGTATACTTCCACAACTTACGGAGAAAATCAATAAAAAGACGGTAGAGCATATTTGCGAGCTGGCAGATACTATGGCTGAGGTAGAGGACTTCCTTGGTGTGGAGGGGAAAAAAGCCTGGGAACAACTTGTAACCTTTGATAGTGAGGAGTTTAGAATTTGTGTGGAAGAGATGGAAAAAGTGCATCCCGTTATGAAACGATGGGTGATTTCAAAGGCTTGTGAACGGCTGTCAGGAACGAAAAAAAATATTGATAAAACACATATTCAGAGTGTTATGGAACTTGCCGAAAAACAAGTGGGAAGAAAAATAAATCTGCCTTATGGAATGGAAGCAGTGAGGGAATATGGTGCCATTTTACTTCATATCCCAAAGGAAAATGAAGATGGAAACTGGGAAATACCCCTTTCTACAGATGGTACTTCTCAAAAACTTATAGATGGAACCATAGTAACAGCAAAGATTATTTCTGCAGAAAATATAGAGAATATTTCAAAAGAAATCCCAAAAAACAGTTGTATCAAGTGGTTTGATTATGATAAAATAAAAAATACGGTTGTTTTGCGAACTTTGCAAAAAGATGATGAGATGGTGATTGATACTGCCGGACATCACAAATCCGTGAAAAAGTTATGTATGGATGCAGGGATTTCCGCAAGAGAACGGGCGTATATTTGGGGAATTGCAGAGGGTAGCAATCTTTTGTGGGTGCCACGGGTAAGAGCCGGTGCCGGATGCTACGTGACACAGGACACAAAGCGTATTTTGGAGATTGAGATAAAGCTTTCGACAGAGGAAGGA
>LXOW01148377.1_pt1 | contig 32024 bp, 32 predicted proteins | sample 1368591 | NCBI WGS metagenome assembly LXOW01 (sample SAMN04884650, study PRJNA319009) | bovine gut metagenome | isolation source: Cow rumen | host: Bos taurus | place: Italy: Legnaro (PD) | collected 2014-07-09
TCATGGCTTTATTTCAGCATCTCTTGAATGGCTTCCTCCAACATGTCGGGCGTCACCATCGGTTCGAAACGAAGGATGGTTTGGCCGTCTTTGGAGACAAGGAACTTGCCAAAGTTCCAACGGATGGCATCGCCTTGGTCGAAGCCCGTGCCTGTCTTTTGGTGAATCTCGTCNNTAGGTGTAAAGCGGACTTTCATTCTCTCCGTTGACATCAATTTTGTCGAAAAGCGGGAAGGTGATGTCGTAATTGACCGAGCAGAAGGTCACAATCTCGTCGTTGGTGCCAGGTTCCTGCCCAAGAAACTGATTGCAAGGGAAGGCCAGAATTTCCAAGCCCTGTTCCTTGTATTTCCGGTAGAGTGCTTCCAGCCCCTCGTACTGCGGGGTGAGGCCGCACTTGCTGGCTACGTTGACAATCAGCAGCACTTTGCCCTTGTAGTCGGCCAACGACACCTCTTTGCTGTTGATATCCTTGACGGTGAAGTCATAAATGCTTTCCTGTGCAAAGCAACTGACGGACATCATCATCGTTGCCGCAAATGCGAACAATGCCAATTTCTTCATGGNNGTCTCGCCATCTTTTGAAATGAGGAACTTGGTGAAGTTCCAGAGGATGTCGCTCTCCTTCTTGGCGGTGGTGCTGAGGCCTTTGAGCAGCGTGTGGGTGGCTTTGGCTTTCAGACCTTTGTACTCCTCGGTGGGGGCCTGAGCCTTGAGCCAAGTGAAGACGGGGTGCTCGTCGGGACCGTTGACATCTATCTTCTTCATTATCTGGAAAGTCACGCCGTAGTTCACCTGGCAGAAGCTCTCAATCTCGCTGTCGCTGCCGGGGTCCTGCTCCTTGAACTGGTTGCAGGGGAATCCGATGCAGACAAGGCCGCGGTCGCGGTACTTCTCGTTGATGGCCTCGAGACCTTCGAACTGGGGGGTGAAACCGCACTTGCTGGCGGTGTTGACGATGAGGAGCACCTTGCCCTCGAACTGACGGAAGTCAATTTCCTTGCCGTTACTTGCAACGGCCTTAAAATCATAAATGGTCATGTCTAACTATTTTATTGTTGTGTTGTCGATTGGATGAATTGTTTGAAGGCGTCGATGTCTTGTGCATCGGGATGTCCGCTGTGGAGGGGACCCATCGAGCCTTTGCAGGTGAACGACTTGTCGCAGACCTTGATGCCGCGGGCTTCCAGCGCCTTGCGCATCTGTGGCACAGGGGATTCGATAATGGCACACGATCCGAAGAGGACGACGCATTTCACATTGTCGGGCGTGAGCGATGCGATAAAGTCTGTGACTGCACCATTGACCTTGCCGAGGAAGACACCCGCGCCAAGATAGAGGGTGTCGACGGGCTCGGTGAGCGGCTCGGCAACGGTAGCTGCCTTTGCGTCTACGATGTTCTCGATGGCTTCGGCCATTTGCTTTGAGTGGCCAAACTTGCTGTAGTAACGTATTGCGTTCATTGTCTTTTATCTTTTAACGTTTAACTTTTAACTATTAGCTGTCTTCAACATCGCTTCCACCTCGTCGCGATGTTCGTAGAGGGTACAGCCGCCGGTGTGGGCCCAGCCGAGGATGCTGGCGTCGCGGAGGGTGCGGAAGAGGGGCGACTGGAGGGCTCCCTTGACGCCGAGCTCCAGCACGTTGCTGTCGCTGAAGGGCGAGAAGGGGCAGGGCTCGGCCGAGCCGTCGGGGCCGATGTGGAAGAAGCCGCGCCCCGAGGCGATGCAGCCGTCGGTGGCCTTCTCGTCGCCGGGGAAGGAGAAGAAGATGATGTCGCCGTACTCGTTGCGGCGCTGCAGCACGGTGGCGGCCATGCGCTCCACCTGCCCGTCGTCGAGGGCCAGCCGCTCGGTGCCTTTCTCGGTGGGCACATATTCGATGTAGAAGAGCAGGCGGCAGCGTTTCGCCCGGAGGGACTCGATGAACTGCGGCGAGGTGACCAGCTCCATGTTCTCGCTGGTGACGGTGATGCTGGCGCCGAAGATGAGGTCTTCCTTGCCGAGCATGTCCATCGACAGCATGGCGCGCTCGAACACCCCACGGCCGCGCCGCTCGTCGGTGCCCATGGCCGTTCCCTCGATGCTGATGACGGGGACGATATTGAGGTTGCGCTTGATGAGGTCGATGTAGGTGGGGCCGATGAGGGTGCCGTTGGTGAAGACGGGGAAAATCATCTCCTTGACCTTGGCCACCGCCTCTATGATGTCGCGCCGCATCATCGGCTCGCCGCCTGCCAGCAGGGTGAAGTTGACGCCCAGCGCGGCGGCTTCCGCCATGATGGTGCGCCACTGCTCGGGCGAGAGGGTGGCTTTCTGCTGCGAGGCGTCGTCCTCGGCGATGCCATTTGAGCGGGCGTAGCAGCCCTTGCAGTGCAGGTTGCAGGTGGTGGCGATGCTGGCGATGAGGAACGGCGGCACGGCCAGCCCGTCCTTCTCCAGCACCTCGCGCCGCCGCCTGGCCGACTGTTCCGCCACACGGCGCATGCGGTGCACGAAACGGGCCTCGCGAGGATTGGAAAGCACGTTGCGGTAGGCCGCCGCCATGAACTCGCGGATGCCGTCGCTCATATAAGCGGCCAGGTCGAATTTTGTCTCACTCATAGGCTACTATTTGGCAGGTGCCCACTTACAGCGGACAGGCGACACAATGACACCCTCTTTCTTCAGCTCGGCGAAAGCCTTGTCCACCTCCTTGCGGTCTAGGCCAGTGATTTCCGCAATCTTGCCTGCGTTGACCGGCTCGCCAAACTCGCGCATGGCCTGTAACACTTTTTCTTTCATCGGTCTAGTGTTTTTACTGATTTTTAATGTTGTTTGTTGAGTTTTTGTAATTCCTCAATGAGTTTGTCAAGCATGGGAAACATTTCTTTCTCCTCGCTCAATTTCAGTGCCACCTCCTTGCGCATACTTTCATGGATGACTGCCGCCTGCTGTCGCATCGCGCGCCCCTTTTCTGTAAGCGAGACGATGCGTTGGCGAGTGTCTTCCTTGCCGCGTGTACGGGTCACCAGGCCTGCTTTCTCCATGCGTTGCAAAAGGGGGGTGAGGGTATTGGTCTCCAAAAGCAGACGTTTGCCTATGTCACATACTGGACGTTCGTCCTTTTCCCAAAGCACGAGCATCACGAGATATTGTGGATAGGTGATGCCAAGCGGGTCCAGATATGGATGATAAGCCCCCATGGTAAGCCGTGTCGCCGTGTAGAGCCTGAAACAGAGCTGGTTGTCCAGCAAAAAAGCCTCTTTGTGCATTACATCTGCTTCATCAGCCAGTTCTGCTTGCCGATCATCTCGATGAGGTCCACCTGCTCCTCGTCCCAGTAGAGGTCCTCCTCCTCGTCGGCGAGGTAGGCCTTCATCAGGTCGTAGGTGGTGGGGTCGCTGGCCATGGCGGGCATCATCTTGTAGAGCATTTCCACGCCTTCGCGCTGGAGCTTGAGGTCGGCATTGATGTACTCCACGGCGTCCTTGATGAGCGTCGTCTCGCTGCAGACCTTCACCTGCGGCACACAGCCGAGGTCGAGCATACGGTTGGTGAACTTCTCCACCCATTCCATCTCCTCGGCGTAGTGGCCGATGTACTTCTCACCGAGCTTGGAAAAACCCTGCGATTTGAAGAGCTGACCCTGCATTTTGTGCACAAAAGCGCTGCCCGCGAGTTCGTTTACGATGAATTGCATCGTCTGTAAATTGTTGTTAAATTCCATTGTTTTAATGTTTTAAGTTAATAATTACTTATATCGTTCACGACACAAAGATACAAAATAATTTTATATCGCAAGCGATATTTTTAAAAAAAGTGTTTTTCAAAACATCTCCCCCACATCTACTCCGCATCTACTCCACATTTGCTCCATCATTTCAACCATACTTCGACCATACATCAACCATACTTCAACCATACTTCGACCATTTAAAATGGTTGATGTATGGTTGAAGTATAGTTGATGTATGGTCGAAAAGACCATGTAATATGCTTGCGGACACGATGGAGCGAGGCAGGTGTCTTTCCTTTGAAAAAAACGGCGAATCACTCTATTTTCCCTAAGCTGGCGCAAGAATTAGAGTAATTAGCTATAAATTAAGGGCTGTGTAAGCTTGGGGTGATTCGTTTAAATAGCCGTTAATTAGTTTATGGTCAATTTATTATAATTTGTGTTCAATAATATTTTTTCATGTGTCTATATGTATTTCGGAAAAATTATGTGAATTTCCAAATCGAAATCAGTAACAATTATAAATGATGCTTCGCCGTAATACTCATAACTCGCTGATTTTCACCCCTCCCATTACGGCAATTTAGGGAGGGTCTTCGGGCTATTGTTTCTATCCTCTCCGCGCCGCCGCACAGGGCGGGGCTTGCTTTGTGTTTAATCAATAATACATCAATACAATGAAAGATTTAGCAAACGAAAAGAGACCCTACGAGGCACCGCAGTTGACGGTGGTGATCTTCAAAACGGAAAAAGGCTACGCCCTCAGCAGCGTAGAAGCCACTCGTGGTGGCTACGACGATGAGGCACTGAGCGTAAATAAACTATTTGTTACCACTGGAGGCACCACCTGTGAGGTTACGCCCAGCAGCGCTACGAGCGAACTCTACGTCGCCGTGCCTGCCATCGCCAGTGGCCACGTGACGCTGACGGCTCGCTCCGGCTCAACCTACTACGACTATGTCAAGACGGGCGTGACCTTTGCACAGAGCCAATACTACACCATCAACGCCTCGCTGACTCAGGTGAAGAATATAGACGAAAGACCTGCCGTCTTGGGCCGTGTCGTCGCTGCTAACGGCAAGATGTATGCTAGCGTGGAGTCGGCAACAAACGCAGGCACCACCGCCTTGACCGTGATAGCCCAAGTGGACCATTATATAGGCTTCGACGAGTGCATGGCCATTGCAATCAGCGACGAGAGCAGCAAAATGACTTGGGGCGCTGCCTATAGCGCCTGCGAGAACAAGACTCCTAATATTGACGGTGCCACATGGATGCTTCCTACCGTAGAATATTGGCAGCAAATGTTCGCGGCCAACGGGGGAAACTCGGAATCTTACGAATTGATTATTTTGAGCGGTTAAAACCCCGTCGCACAGCGCATCCTGCCACTAACGCGATAACGCCATCCTTCACAATAACGCAATTTCTCGATTATTAATTCACAATAAAACGGGGGTGTTGGCGTTAAGGGGGGTATGGAGAATGTTTTTATTGAGACTTATGGCTGCCAGATGAATTTCGCCGACAGTGAGGTGGTTGCCGCCATCCTGACGGGTGCGGGATACGCGATTGCCGAGGGGGTGGACGAGGCGGATTTCGTTCTGATCAATACTTGCGCCATACGTGACAATGCCGAGCAGAGGGTGCGCCATCGTGTGCGTGAGCTCAGGGCGTTGCAGGGGCGCAACAGGGGGGTGCGCATAGGGGTGCTGGGCTGCATGGCCGAGCGGCTGCAGTGCCGCCTGATGGCCGAGGAGGACAATGTGAGTTTTGTCTGCGGCCCCGACGCCTACCGCCGTCTGCCCGATTTGATGAAGGAGGTGAGGAGTCAGGAGACGGGAGGTAAGGAGCTGAGCGCTGTGGAGCTGAGCGCTACGGAGACCTACGCCGACATTGAGCCTGTAAGGCTGGCCGTAGGCGGTGTCTCGGCTTATATCAGTATTATGCGCGGATGCCAGAACTATTGTGCCTATTGTGTGGTGCCCTATACCCGCGGTCGCGAGCGCAGCCGCGACCCGGAGACCGTTGTGCGCGAGGCGCGGAACCTCTTTGAGAGGGGCTACCGCGAGGTGACTTTGCTGGGGCAGAATGTGAACAGCTATAGGGCTGACGCTGTGGGTTTTCCGGAGCTGATGGAGCGGGTGGCGGAGATCGACCCGCGGCTTCGGGTGCGTTTTGCCACCTCGCACCCCAAGGACCTCAGCGACCGGTTGCTCGAGGTGATGGCGGCGCATGGGAATATCTGCCGCTGTATCCACCTGCCTGTGCAGAGCGGAAGCAACAGGATGCTGAAGCTGATGAACCGCAGGTATACCGTGGAGTGGTATCTGGACCGCGTGGAGGCCATCCGCCGTGCGATGCCCGACTGCTCGATCACGACCGATGTGATTGCGGGTTTCTCGACCGAGACGCTGGAGGACCATCAGGCCACCCTCGACCTTTTCCGCAAGGTGCGCTACGACTATGCCTATATGTTCAAGTACTCGTTGCGTGAGGGCACCTATGCCTGGAAGCACCTGGCCGACGACATCGCCGAGGAGGAGAAGACCCGCCGCCTGAATGAGATTATCGCCCTGCAGGGTCAGATAGCCCTGGAGAACAACCGCAAGGAGGTGGGCAGGGTGTATGAGGTGTTGGTGGAGGGCGAGAGCCACCGCTCGAAGGAACGTTTTTATGGCCGCAACAGTCAGAACAAGGTTTTGGTGTTTGACCGTGGAGATGCCCGGGTGGGCACTTACCGTCGCGTCAAGGTGAAGGATTGCACGGCTGCCACGCTGCTGGGAGAATTGACACAATAATATTGTCGACGCTGCGTTATTGTTTATTATGGCAAAGGAAAGTTTGTTCAAGAGATACCCGTGGCTGGTGCATGTGCTGGCAATGCTGGGTATATCGATAGTAATACTGGCGCTGGTCTTTTTCTTTATCCGCCTCTATGCGCGTCAGGGGGAAGAATATGAGATGCCTGACGTGGTGGGACGGAACATCGGCGAGGCGCTGGCGGGGAACGATGTGGATTTGGTCTATGTGGTGCAAGATTCCATCTTCCGTCCCGGACAGGAGGGCGGCCTTATCCTCACCCAGGACCCCAAGGGAGGAACGAGAGTGAAACGCGGACGCAAGGTGTATGTCAGTATTACGGCATACAGCGCCGAGGATGCCGTGGTGCCGGAGTTGGCGGGACTCTCGGTGCGTCAGGCTGTCTCAGAGCTTTACAATGTGGGTTTGAATGTGGGACGCTTGACCTTTGTGGAGGATCCCTATAAGAACAGTGTTGTTGACCAGAGTAGCAAGGGGAAAGCCCTTTATGCGGGGCAGAAGATTGCCCGTGGTTCGGTGGTGGATCTGGTGGTAGGCCTTGGTGACGGCAGCGGCAGCAATGTTGTGCCCTTTGTTATTGGCAAGACCGCCGACAAGGCACGCCGTGATATCCTCTCGCTTTCGCTCAATGTCGGCCCACAGCATTTCGACAGGGTCAAGGACAGGAATTCGGCGGTGGTCTACCGTCAGGAACCCGACTATACGGGAGTGAACAAGTATCCGTATGGTACCCAGGTGGAACTTTGGTATATCGATGCCAACGATGCTGATGTGGACAAAATGATTTCCTCGTTCAAGGTGGATTCGAGCAAGATAGTGCCCGTGGACAGTCTGCCGACCCCCGACGAAATAGAGGCAAATTCCGACAGCTGGCTTTGGTAGGACGGAATTCGACTTTACGACTTTAAAAGAATCTTGGGATTGAGAATAAAGGGATTGATAATAGGTTTTCTCCTCTCGCCACTCACCTTAATGTCGCAGGAGGTGCTGCTCCCGTTGCAGCATGTACCGTTGCAGCGTTGCCCTGTCTCCAAGAGCGACGACTCTGCCGTGGGGTTGCCATTCTTTGACGACTTTGCCGGTTGGCAGGGGACGCCTGATGGAAGGCTGTGGCAAAGAGGCGGAGTGCTGGCTACCGACGGTGCCGGACTTCTCCCTCCTACGGTGGGTGTGGTGACCCTCGATGCCCTTGATGCATCGGGCAATCTTTATCCTACCGCCACCACCTCGCTCTTTCCTGCCGACACGCTGCTCTCAAGGCCCGTGAAACTCGACAACTTGGTGCCGGGCGACTCGGTGGTGTTGAGTTTCTATTACCTTCCGGGCGGTGGTCAGGGTAACTTGTGGGAACGAATCGGTGATGCCCCCGATGATATTGACTCGCTGTTTCTTGATTTTTACCGTCCGGCAGACAGCATGTGGGTGACGGTATGGAGTCGGGGAGGCACAACGGTTGATTCGCTGGTGGCAGCCACAGGAAGAGATTGGCAGTATGTGACCGTTGGCATTACTGACAACGCCTTTTTCGACAGCGCTTTCTGTTTCCGCTTCCGCAACTATTGCAGTCTGCCCACCACCTCCAAGACAGGTATGGTGGGTAACAGCGATTACTGGCATTTGGATTACGTGGTGATAGACCGCAATCGCACGACGAGTGCCACTCCGGTGTTTCATGACGTGGCTTTTGTCAATCCTGCTCCGTCGATGTTAAGGTCATTACGTGCCATGCCGGCACGTCAGTACCGGGTATCGGACATGGCAGATGCCCTGCAAATGACCATCACGAACCTCTATTCATCCACGTTGGCCACTCAGTATGACTATGCTGTGTTGAACGCGGTGGGTGATACGGTGTATTACTATGACGGAGGCTATGAGAATGCACCGCCATTCTTGCCCGATGGCTCTTATCAGACGGCAGCGACACATGCCAGACCTACGGTGGGATATGCTTTCCCAGAGTCGATGCAGGAGGCTGTCTATACAGTGGTACACATTGTGAGCGAGGGTGTTGGTGGAGACGAGCACGGGGCTAACGATACGGTTCGCTATAGTCAGGTTTTTGGCAACTATTATGCCTATGACGACGGTACGGCAGAAAACGGTTACGGACTTACATCGACAGCCAGTCGTGTTTATCTGGCCTACCGTATTGACCTTCATACGGTTGACACTTTGACGGCGGTGGACATCTTTTTTAACCGTACTCTTGATGGCGAGAACGAGTTGATTCCGTTCAAATTATCAGTGTGGCAGATGTCAGAGGATGGCCGTCCGGGAAGGGTCCTATACCGTGACCAGGAGAGCCGTCTGGCCGAGTTTGATGGCCGAGACGGATTCCACCGTTACGTTCTTGAAGCACCCTTGACGGTGGAAGGTAGTATCTTTGTGGGATTTGAACAGGAGAATAACGATTATATAAACATTGGCTTCGACCGTAGTCACAATACCTCCGACCGTATATATTATCTCACAGGAACAGAATGGCAGCAGAGTATTCTCAGTGGTTCGCTGATGCTACGCCCATGCTTTGGCACTTCGGCGACAGTGGGAGTGGTGGAGGTGGAGCAAGAACACCGTCAGGTGAAGGTGTACCCGAATCCAGCCAACAACGAGGTTGTTGTTGATGGTTTGTCTGAGGATGCCACTCTGCAGGTGTTTGATATGACAGGGCGGCTGCAAATGACGGGTGTTTGTGGCAGACCTCTGGACATCAGTGGACTGGCAGCCGGAGTGTATCTGCTGCGTTGTGTGACTTCGGGGAAGGATTGTATTACTGTCAAACTTGTTGTCAACAAATGACGACCGACGAGGAACTGGAGTTAGAAGAACAACAGCAAGAGTTGTATGAGCACCATCGTCTTACGGTGGATCGAGGCCAGGCATTGCTGCGTGTAGACAAGTATCTGCAGATGAGGCTTTCGGTGGTGTCGCGGAATAAGATACAGGCGGCAATAAGCGAGGAGTGTGTGCGTGTCAACGATAAGCCCGTAAAGGCCAATTACCGTGTAAAACCCTTAGACGTCATTACTGTACTGCTGCCAGAACCTCCGCATGACTTTGAGGTGTTGCCAGAGCCGGTTGATTTCAAGATTGAATATGAAGATGAGGATGTCTTGGTAGTCGACAAGCAGCCAGGCTTAGTGGTTCATCCAGGCGTGGGCAATTTCACCGGTACACTACTAAACGGTCTGCTCTATTATTTCGAAGGGAAACTGTCTAAAGACGGACGTCCTGTGGTTCCGTTGCTGGTACACCGTATTGACAAGGATACTTCAGGGTTGCTATTGGTGGCAAAGAATGAGATTGCACATGCCTCGCTTGCAAAGCAGTTTTTCTACCATACGCTAGAACGCAAATACAACGCCTTGGTGTGGGGCGATTTTGAGGAGGATGATGGTACAATAGAAGGCAATTTGGGTCGCTCGCAGAGAGACCGCCGTGTAATGTGTGTCTATCCCCACGAAGAGGGTATTCCTGAAGAGGATCAGAAAGGGAAACATGCAGTGACACATTGGCACGTACTGGAACGCTTTGGGTATGTGACGCTTGTGGAGTGCGTGTTGGAGACGGGTCGTACACATCAGATTAGGGCTCATATGAAACATATTGGGCATCCGCTGTTCAGCGATGCCTCCTATGGTGGTGACGCCATATTAAAGGGTACTACTTTCTCAAAATACAGGCAGTTTGTGGAGAATTGCTTTGCCGTTTGTCCGCGTCAAGCGTTGCATGCCAGAGTGCTCGGTTTTGAGCATCCAACAACGAAGGAGCATATGCACTTTGAGAAAGCTATGCCTGAGGATATGCAGCAATGCATAGATCGGTGGCGTAATTATTCTGCCAACTCTCAACGGGTTTAGTATTCCCACATTCCATCCTCTATCTCAAACACCTTGGCTTCAATGTTGTCTGCCTCTATGACGGCGTTCTCACCAGTGACGTAATCGCTTATTTTTCGGTTGTAGTCGTTGGACTCTCGGGTAATAATGGCACTATAGTGTTGATTGACAAAGACCCAATCCCAAGAGGGTTGACGAACCAGATTGGATGGGTCGATATAGGCGGTGTAGCGTGCCAGTAGTTCCCTTACATGAGGATTCTGCATGGGAACCCAAAAGAGGGGAAGATTGCCGAGATAGATCTCTTTGCCGTTGCCGAGGTCACGATAGGTCTCTTTGATGGGAGCCAGGGCAATGCGTCGGGAATCCTGTCTCGTGTCCTGTCGGCCGACAAACCATGTCTCGCGCAAGGAATAGAAATAAATTTCAGCTCCTTCAAAGAATCTAGGCTTGATAATGGTCTCGTACAATTCATTATCATCGTCGTCGTAACCTATTTCAAGCATTATGGTGTCGGCTCGTGTATACCGTTTGACAAATAGTTCGTTGTCAATGGGTATTTTCAAGTCGTCGTCTTCGTAGATGGGTATTTCTCCAGCTGCCATTGCATCCCAGAGGATGTAGGCAAGACTTTTTTTTCCGTAGTTGACATATTCATCGCTTGGGAAATAGAAGAATTGGTTGAAAAGCTCGTGGGTACTAATGGTTTTCCAAATATCTGTGGACCATACAATGTCGCTCTCACGGATAAAGAGGTAGGGCATGGGCCGTTGTTCCCTGTCAAGTATGTAAGTATGGAACTCGTCGGGGTTAAGCTCATTATTCTGTGCCGTAGCCATAGAGGCCAGCAAGATGGTCAATCCTAGTATGGCAAATGCTTTCTTCATTGAAAAAAAGAGTTAAGAGTCTATGCTCTTAACTCTTTCCATAGGGCTGTGGTGACAGGGGCTTAGTACTCCCACATGTCTGATTCAATATCAAATATTTTGTCCTCAATCTTTTGGGACTCCATAATGGCATCCTCACCAGTTAAATACTCGGAGATGGCACGGTTGTAGGTGTTTGACTCACGAACGATGTAACTGTCAAAGTACCGCTGGATGAAGATGTCGTCATAGGAGCGTTCCACCTTGTCGTTGTTCTCGTCATAGGCGTTGGCATTGACTAGCATCTGGCGCACACGCATGTCATCCATAGGAACCCAGAAGGACCATTCTTTGGAGGTGTTGCCAGAGATTAGCTCTTTGTCAAACTGGAAGCAGAGGCCGACAATTCTCACCTTCTGACGGGTGTCCTGTTTGTCGATATACCATTTCTCTTTGAGTTTGATTTTCATTACCAGCGAACTGTCAAAGTCACGAATCTTGGTAACGACGCGAGTCATGATTTCGTCGGTCTCTTCGTCGTAGACAGGGTTACCATCCTCGTCAACAATGGCTTCGGTAGTCTGTATAGGAGCACCGGTAAGCATTTTGATGGCTTCGGCCACATCAAGTTCTTTCTTCATGTCGTCGTCCTCATAGGTGGGGATCTCGCCGCTACGGACGTTGCGCATGATGAGATTGATAAGGCTGATGCGACCCTGCGTCTGTTGGGTAGGGTCTTTCGGGAAATAGAAGAACTGGTTGAATTTCTCGTTAAAATCTATTTCTCTCCAAATGACAGTTTCCCAAACAACATCGCTCTCTCTAACAACAGGATAAGGCATGGCTTTTTTACCAGAGACAATTTCCTTCTGGTAGAAGTCGTTGGGGTTGCGCTGTTCATCGGCATCGATGATGCTCTGGGCATTGACTGCGGTAAAGCAGTACATGATTGCCAGCAAGGAAAACAGGACTTTCTTCATATCTGGTTTATTTTAATGTTGCGGTATATGTTACAGGTTTGGCCTTTCCGTCGGGCATCATTACCTCGGCCTGGATGACCAGTTTGTCGCCACGGTTGGCTTTGCGAATCATTGAGGCAACGGATTCATTGAATTTGGGACCCTGGACAGGCTCTTCCTTAGCGCCAACGGCGACAATCATTTTGAGAATTCGGATTGAGCGGTTGTCAATTTTCAGCAAGAAGTCGGGGTTCTTGATGGGGATGACTGCCGTGTTGGCTGTGAGTTCTTTCTTAGAAATACGTCCTCCGTTATCCACGTTTGCAACTCTGAGGATAGGTGCAGGAATGTCCTTCACAATTACCTTTTGCGAACCTACGCGGGTGACTTTTTTGTCAATGGTGGCATCGACATTGATAACCATGCTCTTCTGTCCAGGAGAGGGCTTAAGAATGTAACTACCCTCACCTTCTCCAGGAGAGAGTGTGCCCTGACCGTCGATAGAGGCTTTCAGGTTACGGGTGTCAATACCGGCGGCAGAGATGGTGATGGGGTTGTCCAGTCCGGCATATACCACCTGGAGACCGTCAAGACGAACTACGCCGGCAGGTTTGGCCACGAAATAGACGTCGTTGATGGGATACTGTTCGACACCGCCATCTGGTGAGGTAACATAGGCTGTACCAGTAATACGCTGGGGTCCAAGATTGTTACAGACTGTGCGATAGACAACCGTACCACTATCGCCACTGGTCAATTGCTGACCGTTGACAGTGGCAGTGAACTTCTGTTTAGAGTCGTAAGCGGCCACATTGATTTTGGTCTCGTAGGTACCACCCTGTAAGATATAAGTGGAGCGTGGACGCGAGACCATAGCAATATCACTGAACGATTTATCTCCTTTGCTAACCTTTTTGTACAACTGGTTAACAGCATCGAATTCGGCGTTCATGGTTTCGGCTTTCAGACGGGTAAGAGTAACCAGTGCGGCACCGGTAATTACCTCGTTGAAGTTGAGCAACTCCCAACTGACCAATTCATTGTCCTTGTTGTATCCGTCAGACATGTCAAGGGCCAGTTTCACATGGTTGGAGTCTTCTCCAAGGGCTTCGTTGATTCGTTTTTTGTAGTTGAGAATCTTTTGCTTGATTTGGTAGGCAGCATGATCTTCCATTACAACGCCGGATTGTCCAAGGAAGAAGTTGGCTGGTGAGTGGTTGTCTTCCAATTGTTTATCAGTAAACCATCTAAATCCAGCAATGTCCAGTGCAGACCTGACACTATCGAGAAGGGCATTACCTTGCTCGTCACGTAAGATAATGGTTCTGGTCTCTTTTGGATTGGAGGGATCGATTGCTACTTCTGCTTTGCTGGCTACGAAAGCACCAATGTAGGTGCATTCCATGCTATCAATGTAGGAGATAATGTCTTTGGATAGATTCTTGATTTCCTGTGCACGTACCCACATTTCTTTCACTTTCTCAGGACTGTTCTGGTAGGCGGCTTCAAAGTTGGTATAGGTATCGTCCAGTTTTGCGGCGATGTTCTTGTTGGATTCACGCATGGCTGTACCCACGCTCTTAAAGCCCTGCACAACTTCGGCCGAGACATTCAGTGCCAGCATGGCGGTGTACACAAGGTACATCATTGTAATCATCTTTTGTCGCGGGGTTTCCGGACAGTTTGTTGCACCCATAGTCTATTGTTTTTCGTTGTTACCTATGTTAGTTACTGCTACGATAGGACGGAATTAGATTCTGGTCTGCATGGCGGCCAGCATGTTGCCGTAGACATTGTTCAACTCGGCAACCTTGCGGGTAAGGGCGTCAACTTGTTCTTTATACTTCATAATGCCATCAGCGGAACTGGTGAAGTTGGCGAGCATGGTCCCCATCTTCTCCTCAAACTCTTTGTTGATGTTCATCTGTGTTGAGGCATTGTTTATCTGCATCTCGTACATGGCATTGATGCTGCTGAGGCTGGCGGACATCTTTTTCATCTCTTCAACATAGGAAATCTCGCCGTTGAGAGACTGGGCAGTCTCCTGATAGATGGTGGAGAGAGTGGAGACGGCTTCAGGGGCGCCTTGCATACTCTCAAGCAGTCGACCGGCCTGATTGGCCACATTATCCATGTTCGAAACGAACTTGTCGGTGGCAGCGGTGACGTTGGCCATGTTGTTCATTGAGTTGGCACTATCTGCCAGATTTTGCATGCCCTGGCCGAGTCGGTCTATCAACTCTGATGTTATATGTGCGTCTTCAAGCATCTTGTCCAGTTTGGCGGTAAGGGGATCCTCACTGACGGGTAGTTTCTCAATGGGATTGCCATTTTCGTCAAACTCTATCTCACCGTTCAGGGCGGCATCGTCAATCATGCCAGCCAGTTCTGGGTAGACAAGGCTCCAGTCCCATTCTTTGTGAGGTGGTTCGAAAGCGGAGAGGAAGAAGATGATACCTTCCGTGCTCATACCGGCAATCAGCATTTCGTTGGCACCAGGCCAGTGCATAATCTTGAACAGGGCGCCGACGATAACGACAGATGCACCCCAGCCATAAAGATAAGCCATGAAGGTCTTGTATCCTTTACTGCGAACGAGATTGTTAATGAAGCTCATAATTCTATTGTTTTATTGTGTTGCTTATAATGTGTTATTCCCTTTATAACTTAGATTTAGCGTGCCACGTTGGAGGCAGTACGAATGTTGTCACCCTTCACGCGACCCAAATAAGGCTGAACGCAACGGAATCCGATGTAGCACTTGGCAGTGTCCATAAATTCGAAATCGCGGGTCTGTACCTGGATGAAGTATTTCTGGTCTTTCCAACTGCCACCACGAATCACTTTGCGCTTCATGGCCAGCGGATCCTCGTCCTTAGCGTTATAGTTGTAGTATGGGGTGATGGCGTTGGCAAGGATGTAGGTAGACTCGTTGAAAGCATCGAGGCACCACTCGCTGACATTACCGGCCATATCGTACAGACCGTAGTCATTGGGGGCATAGTGGCCGACCATGAGGGTTCTCACACCGCCATCATCGTCATAGGCACCTTTAAGGGGCTCATAGTTGGCAAGGAAGCAACCATTTGGATTGCGCACATAGGGACCGCCCCAAGGATAGCTTTGGGCCTGGATACCACCACGGGCGGCGAACTCCCATTCACTCTCAGTGGGCAGACGGAAATCGTTAATTTGCGAATAGTTGATTTTCTCCAAATAGTTGTTGAGCATGTTGGAACGCCATACACAGAAGGCGCGAGCCTGACGCCAGCTGACACCAACGACAGGGTAGTTGTCGTAGGCGGGCGATGAGAAGTAGCTGCGGGTATAGTCCTCGTTCATGCTATAGGCATAGTCGTGTACCCAGCAGAGGGTATCGGGGTAGATGTTTACGTACTCACGCTGAATCTGTGAACTACGGTTGTTGAGACCTTTGGGACGTACGGCAAACGAGGTGCCGCGGTATTCGCTTTTTGTCTGCACACCGTTCTCTTTCTCAGCAGCTTGGGTATAGTCGATATAGTAGTACTCATAGTTCATCTTCGATACATCAAGGGCACGGCGATGATTGATGTCGACGATATAGAAGCCACCATCGTTGAGGTACTGGCGCACTTCAGGATCAGAGTAGTCTATCTTGGTCTTGTAGTTCAGGATGGGGGGGTCGAGGGGCTCGCCATATTGGTCCTCTTCGATGAGGAAGCCTTCTGCGCCAGCCTCGCCTAGGATGCGGCGGGCGACAGAGTCGCGCACTGCGGCCACAAACTGGCGGTATTCATTGTTTGTAATCTCAGTCTCATCCATGAAGAATGACTCGATCTGCATTTTGCGCGGCTGGGGGGTACGGCCATAGGTGACGTTCTGGACGCCGGCCCCCATCGTGTAGTTTCCCTGCCCAATGAACACCATGCCCTTAAGGTCGATATCCTCGAAATAAGGACGGTCGTTGACGCCGACCAACTCTCCGTTGTTGTTGGATGATTTGCAGCTCCAAAGTAGGGCTGTCGATGCGGCAAAGATGAAAAGCAACTTCTTCATATTGTCATTTTTTTATTTTATTCATAAACGGATTTCCGTCAAAAAAGTTTCACTATTTATTAAAGTATACTTAATTATATTATAATTGATAGCGAGTATTCCTTGAGACAGTCGGTGGCCGTTTGGGGATGTCAATGCGGAAACTTGCGTTGAGGAACACCTCGATGGTACCGAAGCTGCGACCGCTCTTGAAAGTGCCAAGCTTCGAGGTGGTGAGGTCGTAGGCTACACCCACCCGGAACCATTTCCAGTTTACACCGGCCAGGAAGGTGAAGGCATCTCCCCAGCGGTAACCTAGGCCGCCCCAGAAGGCGTTCTCGTAGTCAAGCACCATGGCCGCCTCGGCTTGGAACACCGACAAGTCGGCTGATTTGAGGAGTATGGAGGGTTTGAGTTTGAATGAGTTGTTGTAGGGGAAAGTGTATTCATAACCACCCATCAGGTAGAGTGTGCGTGCATTTTGGAAGTGTAGTTTGTCACTCTTTGAACCCAAAAGGTTTTTGACAGAGAGGCTGACATACCATATACCGGGTACTTGATAGTAAAGACCAGTAGACACGTCAATTAGGAACTCTGAAAGGTCTTGGCCACTGACGGCAGGGTCGCCTGATCGGCTCGCGGGGTTGTTGATGTCTCCCGTCAGGTCATTGCAACCCAGGAGGTTCTCGGTGTTGAAACCGAAACTGTAGAGGTTGGCCTCAACGGCGGCAGAGAGGTTTCCCGGACCCCAGTAAAGACGGAAGGCATAATCGAGATTAATAGTGGTGTTGGTGTGGTAACCGACGGATTGCGAGTTGAACAGCAGACCGATGCCACCGTGTAGGAATGCCACAGGCATGTCGAAGGAGAAGAGGACGTTGGAGGGCGTGACGCCGGCGTCCATATTGGGTAGCGGCGACTGCAGTTTCAATCCCAGCCACTGTTTGTTGTAAAGCATTGTGAGGGAGATGGCTCCGGAGCTGCCGGCATAAGCGGGGTTATAGCTTAGACGATTGAACATGAAATGGGTGTACTGACCTTCGTTTTGAGCATTACCAATAGTGGAAAATAGCATCATTATCGTAAAAAATGACACTATTTTCCGTGCCCTATGTTCTCTCTTCTGTCTATTTAGTTTTGCCACAATGGCTTGTTTTTTATCGTTTTATATAGTTCTACGTCCCTCTTTAGGCNNTTTAGGGGCTCGTTTTCCACCCAAAAATGACTTTGCAAAGATAATAATAATTATTTAATTAATGCAAAAAAAGTTTCTTTTTTTTTACCTTGGCAATTTTTTTGGTTCTGACAAACGTGAGTAAACCGAGTCGCACCACTGGTCCTGAGCAGCCCAGAAGGGCTCATAACTGTCGGGAAGGATGCGTACTGTAACTGGCTGGCATCCACGGATTCCAATACTGTTTGCAGCGCGGCGTGTCATGTCAAGAACGCCAGACTTAGGACAGCGGTCGTTGATTTTTACAATCACTTGTTTTCCAGACCATTTACTAGTTACCATCACCAAGGTACCTAATTTGATATGCCGGTGTGCGGCAGTGAAAAGATTTTGGTTGAATACCTCGCCGCTGGCGGTCTTGCGACCCTCAAAGCGGTTGTGGTAGATGGTTCCTTTCATAGAGTGCTCCGTTACCGTGTCGTTGAAAACTCCTTGTGCGCACAGCGGTAGGGTGGCGAACAGCAGTGCCAATGTCAGTATAAGCCGGTGGACTACCATACCACGGCGTCTAGGTGGAACCATTGGCCGTGGAGACGTAGCACCTGCTCTATCACGTCGCGCACGCACCCCCGCCCTCCGGGATAGGGCGAGATATAATCGGCTATCTCTTTGATTTCCACGGCGGCATCGGCTGGGCAGGTGGCCACTCCAGCGCGCTTCAGTAGCGGGTAGTCGGGAATGTCGTCGCCCATACAGAGCACCTCCTCTTCGCGCAGGTGGTTTGTGCGGAGAAATTCCTCATAAGTCTTTATCTTGTCGCCGCAGCCAGTGTATATCTGTTTTACTCCCAGCATCTCCATACGGTTGTTGATGCTCGGGGAGGTGGCTCCTGAGATGACGGCGATGGTATATCCTTTCTTTACAACGTATTGTATGGCGAAGCCGTCTTTGATGTTGCCGCAGCGCACGGTTTCACGGTCGGCGTAGGTCCACACGCTGCCGTCGGTCATCACGCCGTCGAAGTCGAAGACAAAAGCCTTGATAGGCTGTAGCTTTTCTTTGTAGTTAATCATAAAATTGAAGGTTTGGAAGTTATTGATGATGTTGCATTATTGGCATATTCGAGCATTTGCTCATAGGTATTTCGCCAGCCCTGCCAGCCGTAGAGCTCGGTGAGGTTCTGGTTGTGGATGATGCAACAGAAGGTACCGTCCACCTCGCGGATACGGTCGATGAGGTGGTGGTAGAGTTCGAGACCTTCGTCGGGGCTGACACCTAGGTGTTTTTGTAATGTGGTGTCCATCACACAGAAGGGATGGATGAGGAGCTCGGTTTCGTGGTCGCGCTCCAAGTCGTAGAAGGGGTAGGGAGAGGTAATGCCAGCACGGAAGCCTATGGCGTCGGCGAAGCCCATGGTGTAGTCGTTCTGGATGCCCAAATGCTGCAGGATGCGATAGGAACGTGGCAACTTGAGTCTCAGGAAATGAAACCGTGCCCTGACAGTGGGACGGTGCAGGATGTTGTCGAGGCGTTGTATCTCTATGTCGGCCGTTTCTGGGTGCTCCAATGTGTTGTATCCTGAATGGATGCCCATCTTGGCATAGTCGCCGATATGCTGTATCAGCTCGCGGAAGTGAGGATTGAGGTAGGAGGCAGGCTTGTCGTATTGGCCGTAATCGGCCAGCAGCGTGAAAAAAATCAACTGGGACTCGGGGGTTTTCTTGTGCAATTTAAGAATATAGTCGAATGTATCAAAGGGATCTTGCTCCTTGTGCATCAGTACTCCGAAACGTCGCCATACCTCTTCGGGACGGTGGAACGAAAAGAGGTCGCGTGTCGCCCCTACCATTGTGCGGAAGAGCCCTTTGTGGAGATAGCACCATGCGGCGTCAATGTCCACCGTCTGTACAAAGCGGTAGCACCGTTTCGGCATTTCGTAGCCTGGAAAGCGCTCTTCGAGTTTCTTCTTTATTATCAGGGCCCACTGGTCCACCACGGGTTGGTCGAGAAATCCTTCGCGTGCCGCTAGGCTTTCCTCGGTGCAGAAGCGTCCATGCTCGTCTTCGCGGTGGGGCAGGTGCTCCTCGTAGCGTGTCACCATGAAAAAGGTAGCCGCCAGAGGATCGAAGCCGAAGTCGAGTCCACGGCCATAGACGGGGTAAAGTACCCACTGTCCGTTGCGGCATTTGGCATGAGTCTCCTGTTCCTCGATAGAGGTCTCGAACAGTAGTGTGTGGCTCTTGATGAAGAGGGCTTTGCCCAATCGATGTTGCCCGTAGTTTATTTTGGCAGCGTCATATTGCAGGAAGTACTGCTCGTCAGTGGTGATGCTGTAGTCGGCATGCAACAGGTGGGTGAAAATCACGTTCAGCGTGTAGCCCAGCCGATTGGTCAGTTTCGGTACGTGGATGAGCAACATATCAAGGTGCAAAGATACAACATTTTTTTGAATTGGAAACCACTAGATTGCATTTTATTCCCAGTGGGATAGCTAAGTTGTTGTCTCCCAAGTGTCCGAATGGGGAATTAAAACAGACAGGGTAGTGGTATTCTGCCACGGCGTCGGCTATAATCTGCTCTGCTGTGCGGCCGAAAGGCACCGTGTTGTCGTGCATGTCAGTCAGACTGCCGACTAGCAGCCCAGCCAGCCCATCAAGCATCCCGCAACGCTTTAGATTCAGCATCATACGGTCAATATGGTACAGGTATTCATCCAAATCTTCAATAAGGAGTATCTTTCCGCGTGTATCAAACTGGGAACATGAGCCGCAGAGGCTGTAAAGAATAGAAAGGTTGCCTCCCACTACTGGTGCGCTGACTACCCCTTTGCGGTTCATTGCGGAGGGCTCCCATTCGTAATCCACAATGTCGCGGTTCTTGCCGAAGAGAAAGTCGTGCATCGTGCGTGTGGCCGGAGTTTCCTCTCCGTGCATGTTGATAGGCATGGTGGCATGCAGTGTGGGAATGCCTAAGGTGTTGTGTATGTGGCTGTGCAGCACTGTGACGTCACTGTAGCCCACAATCCATTTCGGGTGTTCGGCGAAGCGCGTGAAGTCCATTCGGTCAATAATCCGCACTGTACCGTATCCGCCTCGACAGCAGAATATTGCCTTTACTTCGGGGTCATCGAGCAGTCCTTGCAATAGTGACGCGCGGTGCTTGTCGCTGCCCGCCAACTGTCCTTCGCGTGCGTAAAGTCCTTTTGGGATAATCACTTCCAGTCCCCAGGACTCTAGTATGGCTACGGCTGGCGCCATCTCCTCGGGGCTCACGGCTCGAGCGGTCGCCGCCAGCGCCACACTGTCACCTTTTTTCAAGTAGGGAATCGTATGCATCTCTTCACTCATAACGTCATACGGCTCCAAATATTGTGTTTCAACTTTTACTAATTTTTTGCTTCGGGTGAAAAAAGTTTGGTAGATTGAAAAAAAGTTCGTATCTTTGCATTTTGAAAAATAAGTCTTTTTAACACTTTAATACTGAAATCTCTATGAAATTAAAGGAAATTGTTGATGCCCTTGGTGCCTCGGTAGGTCTGGGTGCCGACAAACTGGACAGGGAAGAGGAGTATTGCTTCGCCTCCGACCTGATGAGTGACGTGCTGACACTTAAGGACACGCCGGTGCTGGTGACCGGCCTGTGCAATGTCCAGACCATCCGTACCTGCGATATGGCCAATTTGGAAGTGGTTATTTTCGTGCGCGGCAAGCGTCCCACGGAGGATATGGTGGAGTTGGCCGACGAGAACGACATGGTTCTCATCTGCACCCCCTACTCGATGTTCAAGACCTGCGGCATCCTTTACGGTGCCGGAATGAAACCCTTATATTAGTATCATGCATCAAGAATATACCGTTATAGAAGGCGATTTTGTGAACGCCGGCAAGGCGTCGAGTTCTGTCAAGAAGACGTTGAAGCAGTTGAATGTCAACCCTCAGGTGGTGAAGCGTGTGGTCGTGGCTCTTTATGAGGCCGAGGTGAACGCCATCGCCCACGCCTATGGCGGCAAGGTGGAGGTGGACATCGACGCCGACAAGATACGCATGGTTGTGGCCGACAAGGGACCAGGTATCCCCGACATCGCCCTGGCCATGCAAGAAGGTTACAGCACCGCTCGCCCCGAGGTGCGCGACATGGGTTTCGGCGCCGGCATGGGTCTGCCCAACATGCAGAAGAATGTCGATAAGATGAATGTCACCTCCGAGGTCGGCGTCGGTACCACAGTGGAAATGGAAGTGAATTTCCAGTAGTTAAGTAGACAGTAGTTAAGTAGTTAAGTAGAAATGGCTTTTTACCATGCTTTACAAATTGAGGAGGAAAGCTGCATAGGCTGCTCGCGCTGTATGAAGATTTGTCCCACCGAGGCTATTCGTATCGGTGGCGGCAAGGCCTCCATCCAAGAACACCGATGCATTGACTGCGGCAAGTGTTACGAGGTGTGCCCTGCCCAGGCTATCAGCATCAAGGATGACGACTTCGAAGTCTTCCAACGCTATCCCCATTCCGTGGCGCTGCTGCCCTCGGTGTTTTTGGGACAGTTCCCCGACGATGTCAGTGTGTCGAAGGTTTACGCCACTCTTTACGAGCTGGGTTTCGCCCATGTTATGGAGGTGGAGAGTGCCGCCTTGATATATAAAGAGGCAAAGGAACGTTATGCCCGCGAGCACCCTGACATCCGGCCCCTCATCTCCTCCTTCTGCCCCGCTATTGTGCGCCTAATACAGATTAAATACCCTTCGCTGGTTGAGAACGTGATGCCTATCAAGGTGCCGCTGGACCTCAGCGCGATGTATGCCCTTGAGGAATTGCAGCGCCGTGGTGTGCCACGCGAAGAGATAGGTCTCTTCTATATCACCCCCTGTGCCGCTAAGGTGTCGGCCGTCAAGGCCCCCGTGGGAGAGGAGAAGTCCATCATCGATGGCGTCATCAACATGAACTCCCTTTTCAACCGCGTTTACAAGCGCATGAAGGACAATGGAAAGAATCATCAGTACAAGCCCTTGACGCGTCACCGCCTCTCGGCCGACGCCATCCTCTCCACCCTCACCAACGGTGAGCGCCGTCTCTGCACCGCCAAGCGTTCCTATTCCATCGACGGCATCGAGAATGTCATGGACTTCCTTGATAAGTTAGAGAACGACGAGGTGGAGGGCGTCGAGTTCCTCGAGCTTCGCGCCTGTGACCAGAGTTGCGCTGGCGCCCTGCTGTCGGTAGACAATCGCTTCCTGTGCGGCGAGCGTATGTACGCCCGCGCCCGACGTGCCGCCGAGCGAGAGCGCAACGGCGAGATGCCCCGCGACCGCGAGATGGACCAGTACAAGGATGTCTTGATAGACAATTCTCTCGTCGACGAGGTGCAGCCCCGCTCCATGCTCGTGCTCGACGAGGACCGCGTCAAGGCCTTCGAGAAGATGGAGAAGATAGAGAAGATGAAAGTACACCTGCCTCAGATAGACTGCGGCGTGTGCGGTGCCCCCACTTGTGAGGCCTTTGCCACCGATGTCGTCTGTGGCCAGGCTGCTCTGCACCAGTGCGTCTTCTACCGACTCCATCTCGAGGCTCAGGGCAAAATGACCCTCAACGAAGGACGCTCCAACATGTACTCCGTCTGGGGCGACGACCGCATCAGCGGTGAGATAGAGGTGTGACGGAACTGAAAAACGAGAAAGCAGAGGGCTGCCAAATGGCAGCCCTCTGCTTTTTGTGCTCTATAATATTATAGGTATTTCAGTGTGTACCGCAGGATGAAGAGGGCTGAGAGAACCCACATCGTGGGGCTGATTTTCTTAAAGTTGTCCTTGCCGGTGCAGGCATTGAGTAGCACATAGGCTGTGATACCTATCATGATGCCGTCGGAGATGCTGTAGCACAGCGGCATGAGAATCATGGTGAGGAAAGCGGGAATCGACTCGCTGAAGTTGTCCCACTTGATCCTGTTGACGCCGGAACACATCATGACACCCACCAGGATGAGTGCAGGGCCTGTGGCGGCGGCGGGGATGGCGAGGAAGAGCGGTGAGAAGAAGAGCGCCAGCACGAAGCAGACAGCAATGGTGAAGGCGGTAAGACCCGTGCGGCCTCCTTCGCCCACGCCGGCGGCGGACTCGACATAGGTGGTGGTGGTGGAGGTACCGAGGCAGGCACCGGCGGTGGTGGCGACGGCGTCGGCCATCAGCACTTTGCCAATACCCTCAATCTTGCCATCCTCTTGGGTGTCGTAGGCTTTCATAGAAACACCCACGACGGTGCCTATGGTGTCGAACATGTCGATGAAGAGGAATGTGAAGACAACGACGAGCATGTCCCAAGTGAAGATGTTGTGCCATTCGAACTGCACAAAAATGGGTGCAACGCTGGGCGGTGTCGACAGAACGCCATTGAAGCTCGTGACGCCCATGGGGATGCCGATGAGGGTGGTGGCAAGGATGCCCCAAAGGATGCTGCCGCGAACTTTGGTGATGATGAGCACGCTAGTGATGGCGATGCCGATGAGACCCAAGAGAGTGGCTCTGTCAGCGAAGTTGCCGAGGGTTACGAGAGTGGCCTGGTCGTCGACGACGATACCGCAGTTCTTGAGGCCGATGAAGGCGATGAAGAGTCCGATACCGGCACTGATGGCAGTTTTGAGACCTGTGGGGATGGCGTCAACGATGAGTTCACGAATCTTGAAGATGGTGAGTAGAATAAAGATAATACCCTCAATGAAAACTGCCGTCAGGGCGAACTGCCAAGTGTAGCCCATACCGAGGCAGACGGTAAAGACGAAGAATGCGTTGAGACCCATACCTGGTGCAAGTCCAAAAGGCTTCTTGGCGTAGATGGCCATCATGAGGCATCCGACGATGGAGGCCAAGGCGGTGGCGGTGAAAACAGCGTCGGTGGGCATGGGGTTGTCTCCGCCACCGAGGACGCTGAAAATGCCTGGGTTAACAGCGAGGATGTACGCCATCGTCAGGAAGGTGGTAATACCGGCCACTATCTCGGTACGTACCTTATGTTGTGTGGGGTCGAACCCGAAAAGTTTCTGTAACATAGCTTTATGGCTTTAAGACCTAATGACTTTACGACTTCTTAAAACACCCACTTGATTCCGAAGCAGGGAGCAATGTTGAAGCCTTTGTTGTCGGCCCATTTGCCATCAGTGTGAGCGGCATGCCAGCCACCGGCAAAGTTCATTGCCAACTCTACCTCGCCGCCGATGTTCAGGTTGGGGCAGCCGAAGTGCTGGCCGATGTTGTACCAAATCTGCGGCTCACTGAGAATGACCCAGTCGGACGTCTCAGAACCCCAGTTGACTTTCTCACCCCATACATCGAGGAAACCACTGAAGGAGAGTCCCTTCACGTTGAAGATGTCTTTCATGCCCCATACAAAGGTGAACTGCAAGGGGGTGTTGTCTTCGGCCTTCTGGATGTTCTTGTACATCAGTTCGAAGGTGAAGGTGTTACGGAAGTCGGCACTGTGAAGGAAATACTCCACACCAAACAGCCAGGCGTTGTTGGCGCCGATGCCGCCGTTCCACTCTATATGGAGGCTGAAAGGCGCCAGCGCGGTCTCTTTCCAGAAGTTGAGGCCACGGGCAATTTCGGTGTAGTGTCCAAGGGGCTGCAATTCGTAGGGGGATTTCGTGGGATGGTAGATGTCGGTGAAGAAGAACGTGGAGCCCCAGTCATCGGCATAGAACCCCTCGATGGTGGTGGTGAGGTGACCTCTTTGGAAGTCGTACATCTCCTGAATGTTGGTCTGTGCATTCGTGTAGGATGCAATTCCAAGCAGCATGGCTGCAAATAATAATGTTTTTTTCATGATGGTTGGTATTTAGCGGTTTAACATAAATTTAACAAAAACAATACAACTGCAAAGGTACGCAGAAATAAAAAAAAATGCAAATTATTTTATCAACAATTTGCATTCTCTTGTTTTTCAGCGGACTATTGTCCCTGTGAACTCGCTGTGACGTCGGGAAGGCCCTGTCGGTTTATTGTTTCGATAAATTCACCGTGGCGGCGTATGTGTTCGGTGAGGGCGCGGTAGAAGCGGTGGTGGCTGAGGGTCTGGGCGTTGCCTATTATTATTAGTTTCATGCGGGCGCGCGTCATGGCGACATTCATGCGGCGCAGGTCGCGCAGGAAGCCTATGTTGCCTTCGGCGTTGTCGCGCACCAGGGAGATGACAATGACATCGCGCTCTTGCCCCTGGAAGCCGTCGACGGTGCCCACGGTAATGTGGCGTTTGAGCTTGCGGAAGTAGTGCTGCATCTTGAGCAACCTTCGTATGAGTCGTGCTTGTCCTCGGTAGGGGGTGATGATACCGAAGTCGATGCGCTCGCTCTCAATCTTTTGCGGCGAAATCATATCGATGTAGTCGCGCAGTGTGTGGATGACAAGTCGGGCCTCCTGGGCGTTGCTGATGCTGCCGGTTTTTGTGCGAAGTTCGGTGTTTCCGGAATTTCCGGGGATTCCGCATAATCCGGAAGAGTCTAGCCAAGTCAGTGGGGTGTCCAAGGGGCTCACCATGCGGTGGGCTACTTCGGGGGCGGCCTGTAGGCGACCATGGTAAAACCAGCGCGAGGAGAAGGCCATAATCTCCTCGTTCATGCGGTATTGCATGGTTAGTAAGGTGACGCAACGGGGGTGTAGGCTCACGACTTTCTGCATCAGGGTATTGCTCAATCCACCTTTGGCGGCTTCGAGGCTTTTCACCGTGGGTGGCAGCTGCTGGTGGTCGCCGCCCATGATGACGCGGTCGGCCTTGAGGATGGCGGCCCAACAGGCGGGTTCGAGGGCTTGGGCGGCCTCGTCGATGAAGAGGGTGGAGAAGTGGCGCCGCTCCATGAGGCGGTAGGCGCTGCCAATGAGGGTGCTACTCACTACACGTGCCTCGTTGAAGAGGTCGGCGTTAATCTTGATTTCCAGCTCCATGGCGCGCAACTGAAGCTTGTGTCTCCGCTCTCCGTTCTCCACTTTTCGTTCTCCATTCAGCATCTTGCGGATGTTCCACAACTCGTGGTAGTCGGGGTGTGCCGAGTAGCGCCGCTCGTAGCTGCAGTCGAGCATCTCGTCGCTCATCCTCAGTGGGTTGCCCACGCGCAGCACGTTGACGCCGCGGCGCATCAGCTGTTCGCTAATCCAGTCGACGGCGGCGTTGCTGGGGGCACAGACCAGCACCTGTGTCTCGCGTTCGAGGGTTTCCATGACGGCTTCTACCAGCGTGGTAGTCTTGCCGGTGCCGGGAGGACCGTGGACGATGGAGACCTCTTGAGCCTCCACCACCTTCTGTATGGCGTCGTTCTGGCTGGGGTTGAGCCATGGGAAGGAGAGTCTGGGCAGCTGTCGGAACGAGGATTGTGCATTGCCCAGCAGCACGTTGCGCAGCCGCACAAAGCGCTCGTCTTCTTTCTTCTCGGCTTCGGAGAGAGCCTCCAGCATGACGCGGTAGCTGGTGTTGTCCACTCCCAGCTGTACCCCTGGCAGGTGCCTCTCGCTGATGTCTTTGATGCTCTGTAGGGCGGCCTTGGAGGGGAGGCTCACAGTCATCACACCGTCGCCTACCCATTCCACATAGCACTGGTGCGGCATCTCTTTGGCGCTGCCGTCGGTAAGGTAGAAAAGCGTCACGGGCTTGCCGGGCTCAAAGTCCAACTCCACTTCGTCCTCGGCCACCTCGTAGCGTAGTTCCAAGGTCAACTGTCCAAGAGGGTTGTAGGCCTCGGCACCCAGTCGGATGGGGTAGCGGCACGCGGGCTCCTGGATGCTGCCTGTCAGCGATGCCCCTTTCTTCTCCAGGCTCCGCCGATAGGCCTCTTGCTCCTCTCGCAGCTCCAAGGTCACCAGTTTTCGCAACCGGCTGAAATATGTGCTAATGTTCACCACGCCATCTATAACTATGATGGCGTGGTTTTATTGTTTCAAGAAGTCTGTTTTTTCTTGTTGGTGTCGACTTTCTTGTCGCTGACCACTTTGGTGTCGTAGCCTATCTTCTTCATACCGGCTTGGAGGCCTTCGACGGTGTTCTTTGAGGGGTCGTAGGTGATGGTGACCTCCTGTTTTTCGATGTTGGTCTCCACACGCTTGACGCCTTTCTCAAAGCGCATGTTCTTCTTGATTTTGTTCTCGCAACTTTCGCAGTGCATCTGCGGGGTGGGGGTGAGTACGAGGATGCGGAGCTCTTTGCCGCTGAGGCCTATCATCAAGGCCATTAGGGTAATGAAAAGGGTGTGCTTCATTATAGTTTAAGTTTTTTATGGTAAATGTTTAATGGTTTCTCACTTCTCGATTTTCAAGCGTATTCCTCCGTAGACCATCACGCCGTGGACGGGTCCCCAAACGAGGGTGGGCTCAAAGTTGGGGCTCCAGGGGTTGTCGGCACCGATGATGGGGTGTGGCTGGCGGTAACCCGTCAGGTTCTCGCCGCCGATGTAAAGCGAGAAGTGGCGGAACTCGCGCGTCAACTGGGCGCTGAGTTGCAGGTAGACAGGGAACTCCTCGTCCCACGAGGGGCTGCCGTCGGCTAGGGTGTAGGGCTTGGGCATGCGTCCGGGGCCGTTGAGGGCCAGGGTGATGTCCACCTGCCAGATGCCCATCAGGGGCTTCCAGCCGAGGGTGATGAGTCCTTTGTAACGGCTCTGCAAAGGCTTCTCCATCAGCTCGCCGCCGTAAGTACAGCGCACATGGTTGTAGCGGAAGGCCATAAGGAGGTTGAGTTCCTCGGTGAAGTCGTAGCTGGCGTCGACTTGCATGGTGTGCGAGAAGGAACGGCCGTCGAGGTCGCCGATGATAATCTTGGTGGGGTCGCTGTCGTAGTCCACCACGGCCTGGTGCTGGAAGTCGGTGTAGTAGTATTCGGCGTTGAGCTGCACATTGCGTTCTCCGGCAGGGATGTAGAAGGTCGACGAGAGGCCGCTGTTCCAGGCCTCCTCCATGGGCAGGTCGTGCACCGACAGGGTGCGGCCCGAGGCCAGCAGGTAGTGGTTCTCGGCCAGCGCGTGGGGCGTGCGGTAGCCTTTGCCGGCCGAGGCGCGGAGGGTTACATGGTCGGTGGCCACCCATTTCAGGTGGAGCCTGGGCGTGAGGTAGGTGCGGTTGTAGAGTGAACTGTGGTCCACCCGCAGACCTCCCATGGCTGTCAAGCGGTAGGAGGGGGTGTAGGTATACTGAGCGTAAGCGCCTGGCGTATATTCGGTCGATGTGAGTTGACCACTATGGGTAGAGAGTGTCTCGACAAGTTGCTCTGCGTTGAGACTAAGCCCCGTAGAGAGGTTGTGATCCTCGTTGAAGTCGTGCTCAAGCACCAACTGTGTGTTGAGGTTGCGCTGGTCGGCATCGTAGAGCTTGGGACCGAAGGTGCCGTCGAGTCGGTAGAGGAATCCGTTGGCGAAGAAGGCCAGGTTGGTGTTGTGTTCGCGGTCGAGCAGGAAGGCGTGTTTCATATAGGCCTCGGCCCGGCGGCTGTCGAGCAGCACACGGTAGGGGTTGTCCACCGTCAGCATCTGTCCACCCTCGCGCTCTTCCTGCAGGTAGCCGGCACCGGCGTGCAGAATGTAGCGCCCTTTGGCGTATTTCCAACGGTTCATCAGGTGCAACTGCTTGACCGCCGGCGAGTCGTGCCACAGGTCGCCGTCGTCGTCGTGGTGCCCAAAGTCGTGCTCGTAGTGCAGCAGCAGGTTGGTACTCAGGTGGTGGTTCAGCTCGGTGTTGGCCATGATGTTGCCCTCGGCCTTGAGGCGGCTGTCGCCGTAGAGGTTCACCTGCACCGATGGCTCGTCCTCGGGTTTGAGGTATTCGACGTTGATTTGGCCTGTGATGCTCTGCGGGCCGTTCTTGACGCTCGAGGCTCCTTTGCTCACCGAGATGCTCTTCATCCAGGCTCCTGGTATATAGCCCAGCGAGTAGGGGAGGGTGGCACCGACCGAGGCGGGCTGGTTTTCGACGAGCATCTGCACGTATTGTCCACTGAGACCCAGAAGCTTGATTTGACGTGCGCCTACAGCGGCATCGCTGTAGTTGACATCGACCGAGGGGTTGGTGACGAAGCTCTCGCCGAGATTGCAACAGGCGGCACGGAACAACTCGTCCTGCCCCAGGTTCACCCCGTTGACGGCGCCGCTCATACGGCTGACCCCCTCGGCCTTGCGGGTGCTGATTTCCACCTCGCCCAAGGTGGAACTTTTGATGGTGTCTTGTGCTACGGCCGTCATGCCGCAGACTAGGCTGCAGCATATTATTAATGTATGTTTCATTGATGGTTTAAGGGTTAATAAAAGAATTATATTGTGTTACACATAACTTGCGTTAACACAATACATCAAACCCTTAAAACAGTGGTTAACGAGAGACATGGCGGCGGGCAGCCTTCTGACAGACGAATGCCCGGTTGACAGAGAACTGTAGCTTTCACGGCGGGCGTCCACTCGGGCGCTTCCATGGCCACGGCTATCAGCTGCGGTGCATCGACATGGACGGGCAGGTCGCTGTCTGACAGCTGCACGGTGGTGACGGTCATACAGTCACCTTCCGATGGGCAGCATCCGAAGTCGTTCATCGTCAGCAGGGAGGTTTTTCCCGAACAGGCACACTTGGCCAAACTGACTCCGCCGGCTCCGAAAGTCAACAGTATCAGTGTGGTAAAGGTGATTGATATGTTCGCCAAATGTCTCATTTTCGGCGGCAAAGATACAAAAAAACTGGAAAATGAATCACAGGTCGATTCTTTTTTCGTAATTTTGCACTCTCATTTATAACCACATCTTATGAAACAAACCATCTTTATCCTCGCCGTAGCCACAGTGCTGGCGGTGGGTTGCAAGCACGAAACAAAGGAGTTCACAACCCACAGTCTCAGCAATATGAAGTGCTATCTTTTGACCTTCGACGAAGAATTTTTCCACTTCGGCAAAATCGTTGGCGAGGAGAACAGTTACAGTGTGGAGTGGCCCGACGAGGGAGTTGTCAGTCCGGCGGCCGAACGCGAGTTGAAGTACCTCTGCTTCGGCGACAGCGCCTCTGCCAGTGTGGAGGTGATCGCCGACCAATGGCTCGAATCGGCGGCTTCTCTCCGTGAATTGGGCGAAGGCAAATTTCAGCAAGTCGACAGCCTGGACGAAACCGTCGGCTCCTACTCCTATTTCAAAATAGAAAGTAATTGTCTACAGGATAACGATTTGGCAACCTTCCTTGTTTATAAGGAAAGCTATGGCATTGGCGCAGCCCACGGATTGTACTCGGTGAACTACCTGACTGTTGACAAGGAGACCGGCAACGCTGTCCACCTTGCCGACCTCGTCGCCGACACCAACCTCCTCTGCGAGGCCATCGCCCACGCCATCCAAGATCTGGATGTGAACAAAGAGACCCGCGACTGCCTCTTCGAAGAGTTCATCGATGTAGACCTCATGCCCATGCCGGAAAACTTCTTTGTTGACAGTGCCCGCAACAGCATCACAGTCCTTTATGGACTTTACGAAATCACCCCCTACTGCTGCGGCATCCAGTCGGTGGTGTTGCCTGTTTTCTGGCTCTCCAAGCACGCCCCCCTCACTCCCTATGCCAAAAAACTTTTCGGTTCGGAGGCCTCCCTCTAGCTATCCGCTGGCTCATTTCTCCCATCGTTCTCCCATTGTTCTCCCATCGTTCTCCCATCTAAAATGGGAGAACGATGGGAGAACAATGGGAGAACGATGGGAGAAGTGACCTTCCAAACAGCCGGAGGACCCTAGGGACTTCAAGGAGAAATTTTTTGTTAAACGACCCTATATTTCATTTTTATTTTGTATATTTGTCCCGTCATACACAAGGCGTATCTTGTGTATGTAATTGATAATTAGTAATAAACAATAATATTAATCCTAAAAAAGTCACATCTATGACAAAAGTAAAATCTTTGGCTGACCTGAAAGCCATGCGCGAGAAGCTCCAGTCGAACCTCGACATCCGCGAGAAGGCCGAGAACCCTGAGAGCCTGGTGCAGATCAAGGTCGCTATGGCCACCTGCGGTATTGCCGCCGGCGCCAAGCAGGTTATGGAACACATGATGCAGAAGGCCGACGAGCTGGGCATCCCCGCCGTCTTCACGCAGACCGGCTGCATGGGCTACTGCCACGCCGAGCCCACCCTCGAGGTGCGCGTCCCCGGCAAGGACCCCATCGTCTTCGGCCACGTCGACAACAACCGCGCCGATGAAATCCTCACCAAGTACGTCCAGAATGGCGAACTGGTCGAGGGCATCATCCCCGTGAACTACGAAACCATTGACAAATAAGACTGAATATCATGGCAAAATACAAAATGCATATTCTGATCTGCGGCGGTACCGGATGCAAGTCCAGCAACAGCCTCGAGATCATTGAGAACTTCCAGAAAATCCTGGCCGAGAAAGGTCTGCAGGACGACGTCCAGGTCATTAAGACCGGTTGCTTCGGCTTCTGCGAAAAAGGCCCCATCGTGAAGATCCTTCCCGATAACACTTTCTACACCCAGGTGAAACCTGAGGATGTGGAGCGTATCGTCAACGAGCACATCATCAAGGGTCGTAAAGTCCCCGAGCTGCTCTACACCAACCCCGAGAACAAGGAGCACGTCAGCGACTCGAAGCACATGGACTTCTATCGCAAGCAGATCCGTATCGCCCT
>LXOW01079381.1_pt1 | contig 31950 bp, 28 predicted proteins | sample 1368591 | NCBI WGS metagenome assembly LXOW01 (sample SAMN04884650, study PRJNA319009) | bovine gut metagenome | isolation source: Cow rumen | host: Bos taurus | place: Italy: Legnaro (PD) | collected 2014-07-09
ATCAGTTCGCCTCGTTTCACCTTCTGTCCAGGTTTCACCACCTTCTTGGAAAGGTGGGCATAAAGCGACTGATACGAGAAGCCATGGTTGATAATCACCGTGATACCGTAGCCGCTGCCGCCTTTTTCGCGCGAAACCACTCCGTCGGCGGTGGCATATACCGGGGTTCCCTTTGGGGCGGTCAGATCCACACCGGTGTGCATACGCATGGTTTTCAGAATAGGATGGTAGCGCGGACCGAAACCGGAGGTGATGGTCTTCAGGTTTTTCAGCGGACGGATAGCAGGGATGGAGGTGATCATCTCCGATTTGCGCTGGGCAATGTCGGCGATGGTGTCGAACGACCGTGCCTGTGCGGACAAACGCACAATCAATTGGTCTGCTTTGGCAGAGGCGTTTTGCAGCAAAGACAGAGCGTCTTGATTGCCTGCGTCAACAGTTTGGTGCGCATAGAGTTGCGGATAACGCTCCGTGGCGGGTACGGGGTTGGTCTCGAAGATGACTCGGTAGATATTGTCGTCTCTGTTTTCAATGTCCGCCAGGGCTTCTGACATCAGGTCCAGTTGCTTGTCCATGTCCTGCAACTGTTCTTTCAGTTGCTCGTTTTCCTGCTGGAGCATCTTCTCCTTGGGAGAATCAATCAGATAAAAGGCAATCCAAATAAAAATGACCGCAAACGTCAAGGCGCTGGCAAATAGCCACAACACGCGCTTGATAATATCTTTAACGCTCAGCTTCACCTTCTCGAACGATAGGGTGTTGGTGTTAAAATGATAAAAGGTCTTGGCCATTAAATTTGTTTAGGTTTTAGGGGTTAGGTTTTAGGGATTAGAATTTAGAAGTTTATCTTTTGAATTTTGAATTCTGAATTCTTTATTACTTGCAGTCAATACAAATCAACGATCCCACCTTAAATCCTCCGTCTGGGGTTTTGTTTCTTTTTATCAGGGTTTTCAGCTGAACCGCATATTTCTGTGACAGGTATCGGAATGAATCCGCCATCTCCAGTTTGTGGTAGCTCACATCCGATTTGGTGTTTTTCATTTGCAGATATACCACCTCGCCTGGGATGGGCTCATAGTCGTCGGAGGCATCATTGTAAAATCTTAAATCCGATTCCATCAACTGGGCATCTTTGGCAATCTTGGCATAGGTCTCACCTTTTTTGGCAATCACAAATTTGATTTTGTTGTTCTCGTACACATCCCGCTTGGTATAAGGGAAATAGCTGACCTTGTACTCGTTGGGCTGGGCAGTGAAAACATTCATGCTCACAATTGGACGGTTGTCGTTGGCAGAAGTATTCGGACGTTTTCCACGTTGAATATATACCTCAATACCATTGATAACGGTGTCAGGTTCAGTTCCGTTTTCGTAAGTCCGCTTTTGTTGGGCTGCTTCGTTTTGCTGAGCGGTTTCCTGAACTTCAGTTTTCTTTTTAGGCTGTTCTTTCGGAGTCTGGGTATTGCCAGAAGTAGTGGTCACGGGCTTTGTCCCTGACGTTTGTTGAGGTTCGGCTACCTCTGGTTCCGCAGTTTGTGCGGGCATTCCCTGCTTGTCGAAACGGGTGAGCGTGTATTTCTCGATAATCGCAATCAGACGCTGGGCGTATTCCGGATTGACGGAATAGCCGCATGCTTGCAAACCATTGGCCCATGCCTTGTAGTCCATCGGAGACAACTGAAACAGTGACTCATAGCGGGGACGGGTGGTGAGGAAGAGATTGTGATCCTGGAAGGATTCCTCTACAGTGGCATACGTTCTGTAGCAGTTGCCGCTGCGGTCGGATGTCTCGTAATATTGCTCACCTTGGTATTCGGTGTTGCACAGCAGTCCGAAATGATTGCGTGCTTCCCGTGCCACCTTGCTTTGTCCCGCATTGGACGAGTAGATAGCCTGCGCCAGCTTGATACTGGCGGGAATTTTATAGGTTTTCATGGACTGCACCGCCAGTTTCGAGTAATTGTCGATGTAGTTCAAAACGTCCTCTTCAGCATATTGTGAGTAGGCGCAAATTGTTGATAAACAAACAAATAATAATAATATTTTTTTCATAATGTTTAGTGTTTCAATAAGATTATATCATTAGGATGAATAACTGAATTTTCGTTCAAATTATTGTATTTGAAAATGGAATTAAGCTGGACTCCATATTTCTGTGAGATGTAACGTAGTGTCTCTCCGGCACTTACTGTGTGTTTCTTTTCTTTGCCGGCTTTGGCTTTCAGGCCGATATACACCACTTCGCCCACTACAGCTTCCTGTTTTTTATCCACAATATCATTATATCTGCGGATGTTTTTTTCAGAATCCTGCACATCCTTGGCGATGGAAGCGTAAGTCTCGCCCTCAGCGACAATGACAAAATAGCAGCGGTTATTGGCATACACCTCACGTTCCGTAAACGGATACTTCACTTTCGGATACTGATTGGGTTCCGCGGTGAATACTCCTGTTCTCGTAGGCTGTTGATCTATATTCGAAGAAGTCCCTTCCTGAGGAATAGCACTATTACTTGCTACCTGATTCCTGTCACCTGATTCCTGACCACTATTTTCTGTCCCCTGTAACCTGTCCCCTGTAACCTGATAAGCTGTAACCTGAGCTTCTGCCCAAGCGATATTTTCCTCGGTAAACCAGTTGCTCTCAGCTCGCTGTTGGCAAAGCGTGTCCCATTGGGCAATGTTGAAGCGTTCAATCAGGTCGATCAGTCGTTCGGCATATTTGGGATTGGTGGCGTAGCCGGCGGCTTTCAAGCCTTTGGCCCAGGCCTTGTAGTCCATCACATCCAGCTGAAACAGTCCTGCATAGCGGGGACGGGAAGTCAGAAAGAGGGAATGGTCGTTGTAAGAGTCTTCCACCCGTTCGTATTTTCTGAAGCATTCCTGGAGTTCGTCATCGTCAATTCTCACGGTGTCGCCGGTCCATTCTTTGTGGCACTTGATGCCGAAATGGTTTTTTCCGTCACGGGCCAAACGGCTGGTGCCGCAGGCGCTTTCAAATACACCTTGCGCCAAAGTGATGCTGGCGGGAATCTTGTACTGGTACATCTTCAGGATGGCCAGCTCCTTGTATTGGTCGATATAGCGGGCAATATCCTGATCGGTATATTGGGCCGACAATTGCAGACCTGTTAACAGGCAAAGAAGTGCAATAATTATCTTTCTCATCAGGTTGTTTTTTTAATTAAGAACAAAGAATTAAGAGTTAAGAATGTTGATTTGTTTTTTTCGTTAAGAAGTTGAGATGAATTTTTAATTCTTAGTTTTTAGTTCTTAATTTTCAACTTTCAGTTTTCAACTTTCAGTTTTCAGTTTTCAATTATCAGTTTTCAGTTTTCAAAGCGTCCATCACCACACTCGTGTAAAAATCCTTCAATTCAAAGCCACTGGCTGTCAGCTGGGCAGGAATGATACTCATCGCTGTCTGTCCCGGAATGGTGTTGATTTCGATAAAATAGGGAACTCCGTCCGGCGTGATGATAAAATCGACTCTCACAATTCCGCCGCAGTTTAAAAAGTGGTAAATCTGCTCCGAATATTTCAGCACTAGCTCATAGCTTTCTTTCGGAATACGGGCGGGGGTGTACATGTCGTGCAGACCGTCGGTGTATTTGGCTTGGTAGTCGTAGAATTCGTTTTTGGGACAGATTTCGGTCACGGCCAAAGCTTTGGGTTTGCCGTCCACCATGGCCACTCCGCAGGCCAGTTCCTGACCGGGCACCAATTTCTCGATCATCAGCTGATCGTCATATTTGAAAGCCTCTTCCACAGCGGCTTTCACCTCGCTGGGGTTATGCACCTTGGTCACCCCCACGCTGGAACCCGAGTTACACGATTTGATGAAGCAGGGATAGCCACAAACCTTCTCTATCTCGTCCATGTCGATTTTATCGTCGTGGTAGTAATGCAGCGACGGAGCAATCGGCACATTCAGCTCGCGCACGGCTATATTGCAGAAATACTTGTTAAAGGTCAGGGCCGAGCAGAAGCAATCGCAGCCGGTATAGGGGATGTTGAGCATGTCGAAATAACCCTGGAACTTGCCGTTCTCGCCCGGGTTGCCATGGATGGCGATAAACACCACATCGAAAACGATTTTTTGCCCGTTGATTGTCAGCGAGAAATCGTTTTTGTCAATCAGGTGTTTCTGTTTTTGCTCATCCGTGTAGCTCCATTCGGTGCCTTTTACATGGATAAAGTAAGGATTGAACAAACTTCTGTCCAACTGCGACATGATGTTGTCGCCGCTTCTGAGGGAGACCTCGTATTCGCCGGAATTTCCGCCTGCCAGAACTGCTACGTTTTTCATTTTTACATTATTATTTATTCTGGCAAAGATACAAAAATCAACCCCATCAATTTCTTAATGAGGGATTACTTTTGAACAGGGGGAAGTTAATTAGCAAATTTGTTAATGAATTTAAGTGCGCAGCGGAATCTCCAACTAAAACTTGTACTTTCCCATATAGTCTATGTTTTTCTCGCCGCTGAGCTTGGCGAGGTAATTGAAAACATCTATGATGGTTTGCCCGGCTACATTGGTAAAGTAGGCTTTGTAACCTTGGGGTGTTTTGCGTTCCACTACTCTCTGCGCACCATCTCTCATCATGTCCCAAAAATAACTATTTGGCCGTTCGTCAAGACGTACCGCTTCCATATATTGCAAAAATTGCTCATACTGGGCAGCGGTCATTTTCTTATGCCCTTCTTTTACCTTAGTGGAATTTTCTTCCCAACGGATCGGATGGTATTCTGTAAGAATTTTCCAATATAGTGTCACATTCCGTTTGTTTTTCATCACTCGAAACGTCACAGGAGGGTGAAAGGAAGGGAAAAAGGTGAATCGGAAAACGGTTTCATCGTCTTTTAAAGTAGCATTAAAGATGATGGGCTCCTGCATTTTAGTCAATATATCAGAAAAATAGTCCACCCAAAAGAATGAACTCCAAGCATCCGAGTAATACTCTTTTGTCGCATCCAATTGGCCATCTTCCAGCCAGTTGATGAGGGCAGTGTGGGGAAAATGTATCCCCTCCACCGTATCGTAAGGCAGTTTTGCCAAAGGATTATGCTCCTTATGCAGTTGCTGTTCCAATTGCAAAACGGGCAAATAAAAAAAGAGAATTTCCTCTGTTTCAGGATTTATTTCCAACACTTTATAGAAATACTTCAGGGCGCTGTCACCTGGATGGGAAACTACAGCAGTGCAATCATGATAGTTCTCCCAATCTTCTTGCTTGTACCGTGTAGAATCCCAAGATGAGAGAGCTTCTTTAGGCTCATGTTCAAAAACATACTCCCAATAATAGTCTTCTGCCATCCTAAGGGTGGTTTTCTCGTCAAAAGGATTTTGTAGAAGTTTCCGATGGCATGCCTCAATGTCTTCCCAACGCCTTTTGTCGCGTTGTGTCTCCAAAATGGGATTTCCATACTGCGGGCGGATATCTTCAGGCAGAATAAAATGATAGTTCATGTAGGCATAACAACGAACAATCTTACCATTTTTGGTAGCGGGATTCCATTTGGGCATCGTTTTCACCACTCGTATCAGTTCGTCGGCAAAACCGTATTCACTTTTGGGCCATGATTCATCTTTTACCATGCTGATAGAGCCATCCTTTTCCACAAGTATTTCCACCCGAGCCCTGTATTCTTCCATATCCCGCAGAGCATCAGATGGATAGTGTATGGCATTTTGGATAAACGACGCACAGGCTTCCTCCCCGCCAGGGTAGGCAGGGGCGACAATCCCGTTTCTCTCATTGACCGTATTCACCACCATATCCACATAGTTCGTGTCAACAAATGAGACCAACAGCTTTGTCACACGTTCCTCCTTTTTGTTGTCAGGACATTCCGTGTAATAAGAAATGCTGTTCAGATTATCTTTATATTCCAAGATAAACGGGGTTTGGAACCCTCTGCATAGAATGCCGTGAGGGTAATGAATAAAATCAATGTCCGTCAGTATGTCTTGTATTGCTTGCCACTCGGCAAAGGTCAGTTGCCGGCTACCAGAATCAATAACCCCCTTGTCCCATTCATTGCCATAGTATTTGTTTTCAGTCACATCCACTAATCCCATATCGCTCATCTCCGTATGGGTGGTATGCGTAACATAACCTCTGACGGCCTTGCCTTTCTTCCATGTTAAAAGGATATGGTCGTCTTTTTGCTGGACTTGGATAAACAGCGGATGGGCAAATTTCGGAATGTAGCTCAAACGGACAATGGTCTCGCCCTCTTTTGGGGTAATGTTGCGTAGAGGTGTTATATCCGCCAACCGCATGTAAAATACTGCTTCTCCAACACCATCATCATATCTCCAATCATCATTGTCATCATAAAAATAATTTTTGGGGAAGTAATCCTCGAATCTCCAGCGCTCCCGGTGTTGCTGCGCAGATAGCGGTAGCAGCATCAGCAGGCATATTATTGTGACAAGGGAATGTGGCAATGTATGCTTCTTTTTTTTCATGAACAAGGATTTCATCCGGCAAAGGTATAAAAAATTTTGGAAAGGTGGGTAATTTAAATTTCTTTAGAATCAGGATAGTTGTCAAAATGAGAGTTGGCGGCCGCCAAGGATTTCTATTAACCCCTAACAAGGCCGTAGGCCGTAGTTTGGGGTGACAGGGCATGTTGAGGAAATCAGCGTGCCGGAGGTACGCAACTTTGAGCGTTGTTGTAGCGTGCCTTCTGCACGCCTGCATGACATTCGTCTCCATCACCCCACACTGCGCGCTATCACGCTTGTGAGGGGTTAATAGAATATTGTGCCTCCGGCACACCCTATCATAATTCAATTTTCTAAAAACAATTAGCACATTTGCTAATTAGCACATTGAAAAATTTCGTATCTTTGCACGCTTATTTATATATTGGAGGAGAAATGAACGATTTGTTAGACAAATTAGCGGTTATCCATCAGAAATGGCTTGAAATCGGAGAGGAAATCACCAAGCCTGAAGTCATCGCCGACATGAAGCGCTTTATCAAGCTGAGCAAGGACTACAAGGATTTGCAGGCCGTGGTGGAAGCCTACAAGAAATATAAAAACGTTGTGGAGAATATCGCCAATACCAAGGAGGTGATTGCCACCGAAAAAGACGAGGACTTCCGTGAGATGGCCAAGCAGGAACTGGACACTTTTCTGCAGGAAAAAGAGAAAATGGAGGAGGATATCCGTCTGTTGCTGCTGCCCTCCGACCCGCAGGACAGCAAAAACGCCCAGGTGGAAATCCGTGCCGGTACCGGTGGCGACGAGGCCAGTATCTTTGCTGGCGACCTTTTCCGCATGTATCAGCATTATTGCGACAAGAAAGGCTGGAAATACGATGTGGTTTCCATGACTGAGGGTACTGTGGGCGGTTTCAAGGAAATTGTGTTCACCATCAGCGGTGAGGGTGTTTATGGCCTGATGAAATACGAGTCTGGTGTGCACCGTGTGCAGCGTGTGCCGCAAACCGAGGCCCAGGGGCGTGTGCATACTTCCGCCGCTTCTGTGGTGGTGCTGCCCGAAGCCGACGAGTTCGATGTGGAACTGAAGATGAGCGATATCCGTAAGGATACCTACTGCTCTTCAGGACCTGGCGGCCAGTCGGTGAACACGACCTATTCGGCTGTTCGTCTGACCCACATTCCTACGGGTATTGTGGTGGCCATCCAGGATGAGAAATCGCAGCTCAAGAACCTCGACAAGGCCATGAGCGTGTTGAGAACCCGTCTGTTCGAGCGCGAGTACAAGAAATACCTCGACGAGGTGGCCTCCAAGCGTAAGACCATGGTGTCGACGGGTGACCGTTCCGCAAAAATCCGTACCTACAACTATCCGCAGAACCGTGTGACCGACCACCGTATCAACCTTACCATGTACAACCTCACCGGCTTTATGGATGGCGACATTCAGGAGACTATTGAGGCGTTGCAGGTGGCCGAAAACGCGGAGAGACTGAAAGAGGCAGTGGAAATCTAATTCAGAATTTATATTGCGACTGTGGGAAGCAGTCGCCTCCATAGAAAAACATCAAAAAAATTTCATAACAACTTAAAATCACAAAAATATGGCATTAGCAATTACATCTGAAAATTTCGAAACTATCGCCAAGGGCGACAAATTAGTGGTTATTGATTTCTGGGCACCCTGGTGCGGTCCTTGCAGAGCTTTGGGTCCGACCATCGAAGAGGTGGCTGCCGAATACGAAGGCAAAGCCGTTATCGGCAAATGCGATACCGACGCTGAAGGCGAGCTCGCCATGCAGTTTGGTGTGCGCAACATCCCTATGCTGGTGTTCCTCAAGAACGGCGAGGTGAAAGACGTGCATGTGGGCACTATCAAAAAGAGTGATTTGACCGCCAAAATCGATTCACTGCTGTAATCATCGAGACAAATTTATTATTCACTAAAACTTTCATATTATGGAATTTATTTCGAATTTATGGCACAACGACCCCATGAAGCTCATCTTGATTGCGGTGTTGGTTGTCGTCATCCCGTTTCTGATTTTCTACATTGTCAAGGCTAAGAAAGAACATCCCAAAGGCCTTATCGCAGCTGCATTGAGCAACATGGGCGAGCGTTTCGGTTACTACATCATGAATGCGGTGCTGTTGCTGTTCATCTGCTCCAAGTTCGGTATCAGTGACTCTGCTGCCGGTTGGATTTACGCTGTGTTCTATTTCTTGATTTATGTGTTGAGCTTGCCGGGCGGTGTTATCGCCGACAGAAGCCAGAACTACAAGGGCACTATCATCTCCGGTCTTTGTGTGATGGCCTTGGGTTATGGTTTGCTCTCCATTCCTGTTTTCGCCGAAGCAGGCGGTTTCTCATGGGTATTGGTATTCACTTGTGTTGCCCTGCTCCTCATTGCCTTTGGTAATGGTTTGTTCAAAGGAAACTTGCAGGCTATTGTGGGTCAGATGTATGACAATTTCGAAGCTGAAGCTGCCAAGAATGGTCCCGAAGCGTTGGCCGAAGCCAAATCAAAACGCGACAGTGGTTTCCAGATTTTCTATGTGTTCATCAATATTGGCGGTGTAATCGCTCCTTTTATCGCTCCTTTGCTCCGTAGTTGGTGGTTAAAAGCCCAGGGATTAGCTTATCAGGCTGACCTTCCTCGTCTTTGCCACAGATTCCTTGAGAATACCATGGAGGGCAACGATATGAATAACATTACTGAACTTGCTGCACAAGTGGGTCATACGGGTGCTGTTGACAGTGCTTTCTGTACCAACTATCTGCAGGTGTTCAATACGGGTGTTCATTTCTCCTTTATCGCCTCAGTGGCTGCCATGCTGATTTCTCTGATTATTTTCTTGGCTGTCAAGAAGAAATTCCCCAACCCTGCTAAGAAAGAAAAGAAAGAAGTTGAACAATACACTCAGGAAGAACTCCAAGCCAATGCAAAAGAAATCAAACAGAGAATGTATGCTCTGTTCGCAGTGCTGGGTGTTGCCGTGTTCTTCTGGTTCTCCTTCCACCAGAACGGTCAGTCTCTGTCCATCTTCGCCCGCGACTTTGTCAACACCTCATCACTTCCCGCTGAGATTTGGCAGTTCATCAACCCGGGCTTTGTTATTATCCTGACTCCTATCATCATGTGGCTGTTTGCTGCTCTTGCCCGTAGCGGCAAAGAGGTTTCCACTCCGAGAAAAATCGCTATCGGTATGTTCATTGCCGCGTGCGCTTATATTTTCCTGATGATTATCGCTATTCTTAACAATTATCCGTCAGGCAACGAATTCAAGGGATTGGAAGAGGCTGTTAAGGTCACCATGCGTACAAGTCCTGTGGTACTCATCCTCACTTATTTCTTCCTCACAGTTGCCGAGTTGTTCATCTCTCCGCTGGGATTGTCATTTGTGTCGAAAGTAGCCCCGAAGCATCTGCAAGGTATTTGCCAGGGTTTGTGGCTTTCCGCTACAGCTATTGGTAACCTCTTTATCGCATTGGGTGTTACCATGCTCAACAATTTCCCGCATCAATGGATGTGCTGGGCTGTATTCGCTGCATTCTGCCTCATCTCCATGGGTGTGATGCTCGGTATGGTGAAATGGCTGGAAAGAGTGGCTAAGTAATCTCACTTATTTTGCTATATCACTTTAAGAAGGCTGCCGTAAGGTGGCCTTCTTTGTTTTTCTCTGCTTCCTCCCTGATAAAAGCTAAATTTAGCACGTGTGCTGATAAATATCAGTGTGTTAGTTGCAAGTCTTATTTGTAACTAATTTTTTGCTTGAATCAATGGTGATTTTTTGTACTTTTGCAGTTGAATTCAAAACCCAAGGGACTGCTGAAGGGGAAAGGAAAGTATATTAAAAACAGAATAACTTATGAAATATTTTTTATGTTTGGTTTTAACCGTTGGTTTATTATTTATCGTGAAAGCCCAGGATTCTGTGTTTAGCTATGCCTATCAGGGCACGACACTCTATTACATCATCGACAACAATCAGCAGGCACGGGTGGTGCCGCCGCTCTACCCCAATCTGCATTATAATGCCGACAGTACACAGAGCGACTCGTGGTACGGCTACTCGCAGCCGCAGGGTCCCGTGGTGGTGCCCGACACGGTGGTACTCAACGGAACGCACTATCCTGTCACAGCGCTGGAGGCATATGCTTTTTACCGTTGCTACGAGGTGACTAGCGTGACGCTCCCTGTAACAGTCACCTATTTGGAACATGATGCTTTCTGGCTCGCCACATCCCTGCAGTCTATTTTCATGCCAGGTGTCACTTGGATAGGGAACGGCTGTTTCTATCAAAACTTCTCCCTGACGAGCGTGACTGTCCCCTCAGGAGTCACAGAACTTATCCCTTGGACTTTCGGTTTATGCACATCTCTCCAATCTGTGATACTTCCGGATGGTCTGATATCCATAGGGCAAGGCGCGTTCTATGGATGTAGTGATCTCCAGGTGGTGGACTTTCCGAACAGTTTGACAACCATTGGTAAAGCCGCTTTCTATGAATGCAACAGCCTTCAGTCGGTGGACTTTCCGAATAGTTTGACAACCATAGGCACACACGCTTTCTTAGGCTGCTCAAGTCTCCAATCGATTGATATTCCTAGCAGCGTAAGTGTTATTGATGAGTGGTGCTTTAGCCGATGCAGTAATCTCGCCACCGTCACCCTGCACGAAGGCACGGAGACAATCGGCTTCTGTGCTTTCAGAGAATGTACAAGTCTTACTACCATCAACTACCCGTCAACACTGACGGTAATAGGCGATTTTTCATTCCAGTACGACAGTCTGCTTGCCATCCCCCTTATTTTCCCTGAAAACCTCACCTATTTGGGAGTAGTGGCATACGGAGATTGCATTAGCATCGTTACAGCGAGTCTGCCAGGAACGTTAGGAAGTGTTCCGGATGAAGTGTTTTATGGTTGCCTGTCACTTTCGACGGTCACCCTCGGAGAGGGTATTACATCTATTGGTGAGCAAGCCTTCAATCATTGCCCTAATATTGACACTCTCTTTGTGATGAGTGCCGTTCCGCCCACTGTTGGTCCTCTTACCGATAGTACCTTCTTCACTTATAATTCTACCGTTGTTGTTCCATGTGGTTCCAGAGATGCATATATCTCTGATCCGGCGTGGAGTGATTTTGCGGAAATCATCGAAGACTGCAACGTAGGCATCCCAGAGGTTGATTCTTACGATGTCACTATCCGTGTAAAAAACTGTCGCATCGAGGTTGAAGGTGCTGAGGGCGAAACTGTGCGCGTGTTCGACATTACAGGTCGCCTCGTCCACAATGAGTCATTGTCCGCAGGAGTCTATCTGGTACAGGTCGGCAAGCGTCCGGCCCAGAAAGTGTTGGTGCATCCGAATAATTGATAAGTATTATCAAACGGGCATATACATTGTTCGTGTCAATGCTGAGAATGGTTCGGTTACCCGTAAGGTGTCGAAGTAATTACTTTACATTCATTCCATCGGGAAGAGAAGAAGATTAAATAAATTTCCTAATAAATCAAACTACCTCTATCTATTTCAGCAATTGTGCGCTGTGGTTTTTGGTATCGACTTTGCCGATGGCATCGATAATCACGCCCTGTTCGTCGATAACGTATGTGGTGCGAAGGGTGCCTTCGGTCACTTTCCCGTACATTTTCTTCTCGCCCCATGCCTCGTAGGCTTTCAGAATAATGAGGTCGTTGTCGGCGATGAGATGAAAGGGCAGTTCATATTTGGCAATGAACTTTTGGTGCGAGGCGGCAGAGTCGCGACTTACCCCCAGCACCTCGTAGCCCATTGCCAGAAAACGCTGGTAGTTGTCACGTAGGTCGCAAGCCTCAGCGGTGCAGCCTGGCGTACTGTCTTTCGGGTAGAAGTAAAGCACAAGTTTCTTGCCTTGAAAATCTTTTAGGGAAACATTGTTTCCGTTTTCGTCTTTGCCCTCGAAATACGGGGCTTTTGTTCCAATTTGCAGCATAGTGTTGGTGTTTATATTGAAGTGGCAAAGGTACAATTTTATTTCGGATATTGTTTGGTTAGGATAACACTTGTAAAAAAATTGCCGCGCTTGCAACCCTATGACTTTTCCGCGTCATACATATAGATAAAGATGTTATTTTTGCGACGTAAATAGTTCGATTAAAGTCCCAATGATGAAGAAGATCCTTTTCGTGTCCTTGTGTGCGCTGCTGATGGTTTTAGCAGTCACCTCCCTGAAGGCCCAAAACAGCAGGGACCGTTGGAAATACGATGACTACTTTCCGAAAGATTATTTTTCCAAGGACCCTACTGATTATCGAATGCATGTTCATGTTGGGGAGGTCGTTTACTATATGCGCCTCGCCGATATCACACCTTTGTTTGAAGAAAAACAGGGCGCGGGGGATACATTGCTGCGGCTGAACTATATCCCGAAGTTTGCGCACCCCCTCTTTATCCAAGTGCGTCGTCATCATGACCAAATCCGCTTGGAGTGGCAAAAGGGAACCGCCTTCAGGGGTTATATCTCATCTTCCATGTACATGGAACCGAGTGACACCGGCTACGTGGATGCGACAGAGAAGCAATATTACGGAAATTCTTGGGAGAAAGGGATTTTGGATTCGGGCGGCAGAGAACTGACCCGGGAGGAGTGGAACCGCATTCAGCAAATCCTGACGGACATTGATTTTGTTCATTACAAACACGCAAACGGATGTTGGGGCTTCCGCACTCCTTTCATTTTGGAGTATGCGGATCAGAAGAAAACCGTTGCACACTATACGGAGTGCCCGGACGAAGCGAAAGAGGGACGTCTGGCGAAACTGTTAGTGTCGCTCGTGGATCCACAATACGAGGATATGGTGGTGTATTCTGTCAATGAGAAAAATGGAATAATCAAACCCGAATACCCTGGCGGAGAGGCCGCTTGCAAGCAGTTTGTCGAAACATTTGTCCGCTATCCCGATGATGCCTTACGTGATTTGGTGGAATTCACCGCCCGTCTTGATGTGATTATTGAGAAAGACGGCTCTGTCGGCTACGTGCGGGATGTTTCCAGCAGCAAATCCCCGTATGGTTTTGCCGACGAATTGATCCGCGTGGTGAAAACGATGCCGAAATGGAAACCCGCTATCCGCAATGGAGATACGGTGAGATGTTACGCCCATATTACCCACAAGTTCACCCTTCCTAAAAAGATACGCCCCAAATATGGGAATCCAGTTCTGGAGACGCAGCGCGACAAAAAGCGTTGGGAAGACATCGAAGCGTGCCACAGGAAACTGCTGCAAAATCCGCTTGATGATGAAGCCACATTATGGATGGGCAAATACTACTACAGGGAATATCTTTTGGAACACAAGCCAGTAGAACTTCCTACCCATATTGACTCTTTTTTCGTGAAAAATGAGGACGACTGGGTCTCATTTTACGACCGCACTCCCGTTGTGGCCCAACCTGGCGACAGCGCCTTGAAATATTTTTATAAAGTGTTGGAAATGAAACCTGATGTAGAGACAATTACTGAAATCTATATGCCTGTTTTGCAATTGGAACAGCAGCTGCACCAGGTACACAATCCGTTGGCAGAACTGCCATTTGATACCGTGGATGGCGTACATTTCCCGTATTCCTACTTCATCAATTGGCCGGAAGACGGCCAACTTGATGCGTCAAAAGACTATTATTTGGATGCTTGGAAATCCTTTTTCTGGGTGGACGTTTTCTCCAAGTATTTGACGAAGATGCAGGAACCTGTCCTCTATAACAACAAGTTGCAAGAAGACGAGGTCATTTTCCGTTTCTCCTTTTTTCCCTCCTTTCATCCATCCGTGGCGTTTCGTGTGATGAAAAACAAGCAGGAGGTGACACTCTATTGGAAAATCCTATCTGGAGAAGAGGGTCATAAACAAATGACCGTTGCCCAATATGAGCAACTGTTGCAATATATGGAAGAAGTACGTCTTGACGAGCTCCCGCATAGCGAGGACGAAATGATGATGGATGGAGCGCAATGGGTGATAGAGCGGGTGACCAGCCAAGGATTCAAAGCCCATTTCACCAATGTTGCCGGAAAAAACATTAGTCAAATTTACAGTTTTCTGGCCAAACTCAGCGGTGAGAAGTTGGACTATATCGAAGAGTATGGGCATTAGCAAAACGTTTTAAAAAGTCATAATATGAATACAGAAATCGAAAAAAAGTTGGACTACCGTTGTTTTCTGCTCGGAATTATCCTTTATTGGATGTTTGATGTCGCTTGGGCGTCATTTGCCCCCACCTTATTCTTCGCTTTGGAAGCTGTGCTGCATCCGATAGCCGTGGTTGTGGGGAAATCCGTAGCGTACCTGCTGGTCTTCTACCTCCTGTTCCGAAAGCCGAGGATGTTCAATGTCAAATGGGGGCATTTCGCAATCTTTGTGGGGGCGATTGTTCTGATAAATTTCTTGACCTCTTTTGTCTTTTACCGTTTCATTGACCTTAGCACTTTCTCAGCCAATCAGATGAAATGGGATATCCCCAACTACACGATGAAAAACGTACGGATGTGGGTAAATCTGGTCACAACGCTTCTCACCGTCGGTTTCATTTGGTGGCGCTACGATTCGGATAACGCAGCCGCTGACCCTGAAATCTCTTCGAGCGAGTCACGAAGTTTTTACGCAGGGATGCTGTTCACCATCACCCTTGGGTACATCCTTTCCGTGGTTAATGTGCTCGGCAGCGAATATTGGATGTTTGCCCACCTTCCCATATTGGTTGAGGTGATTACCTGTCTGCTGATTGTGCTCATCACTATAGGAGCTGTCTTAATGCTGAATAAAAGACAAACGATGGTGCTCTCCATCACAGCGATTATTATAATCATCACCATACACTTTTTCTTATCGCATTATTTACCGAACATCATGTCCAAGTGTCTCACGCCCAACGACGCCATATACGGACAGGTGAATTATTTTGGCTATGTTTCGGCCTTTTGCGATATTGCGTTCAACTTGGATGTCTTTATCCTTTATCGTAGGGCAAACTCTTAAAGCGCGGCTGCCGTGTGTTGAATCTGTTGAGGCTGCCGTGACACAACAGCCCTACAAGATGCTACCTGATGTGCCCCCATGTGATGTGCGAGTAGCGCCTTATACAGACTTTCTATGGAAGAACCCGTCGGCATGGCTTTCGCACGGCAATTTGGTGTTAAAGACGGGTTTTGTGATAGACACTTTTCAAATTGGTATGCAAAATGAATACACCGGTTGGGCGGAAGCGTCTGATTATGAGGCCTTGGCTTCACTTTTCGGTCAGTTCAAGCCTTGCCGACAGCCGTTGATTTTGGTTTGGTGAATGTTCTGCTACTCCTTCCCCTTTGTCGATTGTTCCCATTTGATATATTCGTCACGATATATCTGCCAGTCTTCGTACTTCTTGGAAGAAGCCATCAATTCTTTGAACTTCTGCGGGTTGTATCTTTCGATTTTCACTGCTTCGTCCCAGAGCCAATCTGCCACCCAGCCGTCGCTCCATTCGAACCACATTAGAAGATACTTCATCATATCAAGGCTGTCGGCTTTGGCATAGTTGGCGGCTATCTGCCAGATACCCTTGTCGTCTTCCGCTTGTAGGTGTCCAAATTCGTTAGTGGTCACGGCATAATATTCCATATTAAGGAAGATACGGAAATCGTTGTAGGTTAGAGGCATTAATGCTTGAAGATGCGATACGGAAATTGTCTGTCCTGCCAGCAGGCTGTCTTGCACGGCGATTAGTTCCCTGGAATATTCGGGACGGCTGGTCATTCGTTCCCAATCATTGTCGGTTATTCCTTCTGCCCTGCGAAAATCGTTTTGTGCCATGCAGAATGAGAATACTAACATTAATGGCATTAGTAGGGATAATCTATTCATTGTTTTTGTCATTGCGATAACGGTTGAATATGTGTGTGCAAAAGTATACTTTTTTTCAATAAGAGCCCATCAAAAAAATGAGGTGGGGAGATTTTTTTGTGTCGGAAATTTTCTTATTTTTGCCATCATTATTTTTGGATTATGTCTCTGAATACGATAAAGGTAACTGATTATAATTGGCAAATCATTCTCAACCCCAATGCACAGGACCATAAGGGTTTGGAGCATTGGACGGAAATCGCCGCTAAACTTGATGCGAACCATATCCGTTATGAATTGCATCAGGCCAACGGTAGCCACTCGGGGATGGAAACCGCACAAAAGTTGTGCCAAGAGGGTCACCGCCATCTGATGGTGATTGGGGGTGATGGTACCATCAACGAGGTGGTCAACGGGATTTTCACCTCCGGTATTGACACGCATGAGGTGTTTCTGGCAGTGATACCGCATGGTCGCGGTAACGACTGGGCACGTACACATCATTATCCTAAAGATTACCTGGATACGGTAGATGGCTTTCTGAAAGGGAACTTTACCGCCCACGATGTGGGGTTGACAAAGGTTTTTCAAGGGAAAAACCAAATTGAACAGCGCTATTTCATCAATATCAACAGCTTCGGATTCTCGGCCGAGGTGATTTACGAAACCATTTATACCAAACCCAAGTTCCTCAACATCTCCGTGTATCTTTTGGGGGTGTTCCTTGCTTTGTTTAAGCATAAACCCCTCCCTGTGGTCATCAGTTCTGAGAATTTTCAGTATGAGGGCAAGCCTTTCCTCTTTGCGGTAGCCAACTGCAAGTATCATGGTGACGGGATGAAGCAGGCTCCCGATGCCAGTTTCGACGACGGCCTGTTTGATGTGGTGATTCTTCCTCAGGTTGGCATATTGACGGTACTGTTTAAGATAAAGCATATTTTCACGGGAGAGCATATCCATAAAATCAAGGGCGTAGAGTACTTACGAACCAACAAGCTCAGCATTAACGCGGAACCTCCTATTTTGGGAGAAATGGAAGGGGAGTTGTTGTCGCCAGGACGATATGAGATAGAAATGCTGCCTTTGGCTTTTAATACACTTACCTTCAACTGATACTGAATCATGCAGAACGCCATTATCATTGCGGGACCATGTGCTGCCGAAAGCAGAGAGCAGCTATTTCTTACTGCCAGAGGATTGAAGGAAAACCTGGCGGCCAAGGGGCTGGCGTTGGATTACTTTCGTGCTGGCGTGTGGAAACCTCGCAGCAATCCAGGAGATTTTGCCGGGGTGGGTACCGAGGCGCTCCAGTGGTTGCAAGAGATACAACAAGAGTTTGGCTTTCGGGTATGTGTGGAGGTGAGTGCGCCCGAGCAGTTGAACTGGTGTGAGCAGCATGACATTAAAGCCTGTTGGATAGGTGCCCGTACCGCTGTAAATCCTTTTGATGTGCAGGCGATAGCCGATGCCGCCAAAAACCGTGATTTCACCTTTATGGTGAAGAATCCCATGATTGCGGAATTGAAACTGTGGGTGGGCAATATCGAAAGGTTTCTCAATGCCGGTGTCACCAAGCTGATGGCGGTTCATCGGGGTTGTGCCGACAGCAACGAGAGTGTATATCGCAACAATCCCTCGTGGGAGACTGCCATTGACCTGAAGGTGCGCTATCCCCATATCCCCCTGCTTTGCGATCCCTCGCATATCGCAGGGCAGCGTCAGTATATTGCCCAGTTGTCGCAGTTGGCATTGGATTATGGCTTTGACGGGCTGATGGTCGAGTCGCACTACCAGCCGTTGGCAGCTCTCAGCGACAAGGAACAGCAACTGACCCCTGGGGAGTTGGCGGAGATGTTGTCCCAACTGCAGTTTAAGGATATCATATCCTCGCCTGCTGAACACGAACTGCGCAAGCAAAGAACCCTGATACATAATATCGATACCCAATTGAGCGTTTTGTTGAGTAAACGTATGGAAATTGTGGACTCTATCGCTAAAATCAAAGCCGAACACAACCTGCCGGTGGTGCAGCCCGAACAATGGAACAAGGTGGTACGGATGTATCAGGATAATTCATTACAAGATGATGACTATCAAGAATTTATAACTGAATTTTTAGAATTGCTACATCAATCCTCCATCAAACGACAAAGAAAATAATCATGGAAAACAATTATACTGACAACAATAGTTCTGCCAACAACCGCGTCAAGAATTTCTTCACCATAGCCATCTCGTTTCTGGTGGGTATGACGGTGGCCCTTTATTTTGTGCCGGGGAGAAGAAATCAGGGCTTGAGTAGTTCGCAAAGCAACAAGCTGGATGAGGTGGTGAAATACATCAACAGCTATTATGTGGATACCGTGAATACCGACCAACTGTTCGAGACGGCTATCAACTCGATGCTGCAAGAGCTGGATCCACATTCCACTTACGCCAATGCGGTGGACAACAAGGCCATGATGGAATCGTTGGAAGGAGCTTTCGAGGGAGTAGGCATTCAGTTCAGCATTATGAACGACACCATTATGGTCATCTCGACAGTGAGTGGTGGACCTTCGGAAAAGCAGGGCATACGTGCTGGTGACCGCATTGTGACGGTGGACGGAAAAAATGTGGCGGGTATCGGTATTCAGAATGATGAGGTGATGAAGATGCTCCGTGGCAAGAAGAAAACAGACGTCACCATCGGCATTATGCGTCAGGGATATCCTCAGATTACCGATTATACAGTGACCCGGGATGTGATACCTACTTATACGTTGGATATTGCTTATATGGTGGACCCTCAGACAGGTTACATCAAAATCAATCAGTTCGGAGCTACTACTGCCGACGAGTTTGAGTCGGCGATTAAGAAGTTGAAGAAACAGGGTATGACCAAGATGATATTGGATTTGCGCAGCAATTCAGGAGGTTTTCTGGATGCCGCCATCCAGATTTGTGACGAGTTCTTGGCCAAGGGAGAGATGATTGTTTATACGGAAGGTTTGCATGTGCCAACGGACAAAATTTATGCTACCCGATACGGCAATTTTGAAAAGGGCGATGTGATTGTACTGATAGACGACTTCAGCGCCTCGGCCAGTGAGATTGTTGCGGGGGCTATTCAGGACAATGATCGAGGTACTGTAGTAGGTCGTCGCTCCTTCGGTAAGGGATTGGTGCAGCGGCAGATCGACCTGTCCGACAAGTCCAGTATTCGTCTGACAGTGGCGCGTTATCATACCCCCAGCGGCCGCTGCATCCAGCGCGAATATGGTGAAGGGACGGAAGCATACTATGAGGACTTCATCGATCGCTATTACCGCGGTGAAATGACCCATTCGGATAGTATTAAATTTGACGAGAACCAGAAATTCAAGACTAAAAACGGTAGGACGGTTTATGGTGGCGGTGGTATCATGCCCGATTACTTTATCCCTTTGGATGACGACAGCACGCTGAACGCCTATTACCAGGTGTTGAATTCATCGGCCATTATCCAGTTTGCCTTCAACTATGCTACGGATAACAAGGAGAAGGTGATGAAGCAGTATCCTACCGCCGCAAGCTATGTGAAGGGAATGACTGTCAGCAACGATTTACTGAAGCAACTGCTGAACTTCTATACGCAAAAAACAGGACTGAAGGTAAAGGACCTCAACAACGAGTCCATCAAAGAACTGAAAGTATGGCTCAAAGCTCTCATTGGTCGTGATATCTATCAAGACGAAGCCTTCTACCCCGTCATCAATAGCAGCGACAAGACTTTCCTAAAAGCGGTGGAACTGACAACAGGGGATTGAAAATTGTATCAATGAATAACCTTGACGAAAAAATTAACAGAATTCTGGTACAATGGAACCCATTGGATGTTCCTTCTGCCATAAGTATTCATGAATATGACGGTTATGTTCCATTAATCAAATCGAATTTAAGAAGCAAAGAGGATTTAATGTACTGCTTGAACAGAATTGCTTTTGAAGAAATGGAATTGGAACCAAGCGAGGTGTTAGAAGATGACATCAAGCGAATTTGTAGTGAATTATTAGATATGGGAAGAGAATAATGAGATTATGAAAAAACTATTGAATGTTTTGCTGATATTCCAACTTTTAACTCTGAGTGCATACCTGTGTCATGGGCAGAACCTCAGTCAACAAAACGTGCGTCCAACCATTATTTTGCAATCTTCAAATCCTCTATCACTTTCAGATATTGTTGAATTGATTACACCTGATTTGGATTATTATTGGCAATACGGTACTACATATCCAGGTTATACCCCATTGGTTTTACATCGAAAAATTACAGAAATGCAATACCAAGAGGTTTTATCCGATATAAATCTTCAATCCATGAAAAACATGCAAGGGAAGGACAAAGTAGTTTTCTCCCAATGCGAAGGTGTAAATGATTCGGCATCAGGGACAATCATTATTTCTACTTCAGAATATCAAGTGACTTATGAAGGCGAATGTACTTATCCTAAGGGATTTGATCATTTTTATGCATTTCTACGAGAAAACGCACCTCGTTTTAAACGCCACAGTTTGGTGCTAACCCATAAATCCTCAAAAATATGGGAACAAGTGAAGGAAATGCCTGCTGTTCAGTAAAAAGTTTAAGGATTCAGCCTTTCCTTGTCTCTATGCGGTTCTCTCATTTAACGTGAGTTCGATATAAGTAATCATAGATACTGTAAGTTTTTGTCATCTATTAATGGTGTGTCAATTCCGCGGTGTTTAGGTTCAGTGCTTCGTGGCAAGTGTGTAATGCACTGCGGCAATCATATACGTCTGTTACCCACCCCATACTGCGGCCTGCGGCCTTGTAAGGGGTTAATAAGATGATGTCCCTCTGGGACATATACCTATGATACAATCATTTATAACAATTATCAAGACCTTGAAGAGGTCAAATCCTATTAACCCCACATAAGCGGTAGCGCAGTGTGGGGTATGGAAAATGCGGTGTATCTCTTCGCAGCGCGAATGTAATATGCACCGAAGAACTGAATAAACCCGCTGCGAAATGCTGTAGCATGCAATATCCCATTACCATTTGGTTTGCGCTATACCACTTCNNTACGGAAGAGGTATCAGAAAAATCATTATCTTTGCCAACCAATATCAACGAATTACATTTCACATGCAAGATTATAAAGATAAACTGAAAAACATCACCACCTTCATTTTTGATTTTGATGGGGTGCTTTCTGATGGTAAGATATGGGTACTGCCTGATGGCGACCAGTTGAGGGCTACGGGAGTGAAAGACGGCTACGCCTTGCAGTACGCCCTGCGCAAGGGCTACAGGGTGGCAGTCATCTCCGGAGGCTACTCCGAGTCGATGCGCCTCCGCTACAAGAACTTCTCAGGTATGGAAATCTTTCTGCAGGTGCGCAATAAGGTGAAGGTCTATAACGAGTATTTGGACAAATACGGTCTCAGTCGAGAGGAGGTGATGATGATGGGTGACGATATTCCCGACTATGAGATTATGCAACTCAGCGGGCTGAAATGCTGTCCTGCAGATGCTGCTGAGGAAATCAAGGCTATTGCCGACTATGTGTCGGTGAAGAAAGGTGGCGATGGTGCGGCCCGCGATGTCATCGAGCAGACCCTCAAAGCCCAGGGTCGTTGGTTCGAGAAAGACGCCTGCATCTGGTAAAGTAAGCTGTTATGGAAGCCTGTATTCTGCTATACAAGCGGTATATTAAGCTGGAACGCTCGCTGTCGCCCAAGACGGTGGAGGCTTACCTTCATGATATTGAGAAGCTGAACGATTTCTTGGGAGGCAGGAAGAAGCTGGAAGAGGTGAAGCTGGAGGACCTTCAGGATTTTATGGCTTCCTTATATGATGATAAGATTTCAGCCCGCAGTCAGGCGCGCATCATCTCCGGCTTGAAATCCTTCTACAAATTCATGCTTTATGAGCATCGTATTGCTCATGACCCCACGGAATTACTGGATGCTCCCAAAATTGGCCGCCACTTGCCCGAAGTACTCTCTATTCCCGAGATTGAGGCGATTTTGGACAGTATTGACCTGAGCAAGCCTGAGGGGCATCGCAACAAGGCGATTATAGAGGTGATGTATGGTTGCGGACTACGTGTGAGCGAGGTGGTGAACCTGCGAATTTCCAATCTGTATTTTCGCGATAATTATATCCGTATTATCGGCAAGGGTGACAAAGAGCGCTTAGTGCCTATCGGGAAGACCGCACAAAACGCCATCAGGCTGTATATGGAGGGTGTTCGTGCTCATCTGAAAATCAAGAAAGGGGAGGAGGATATAGTTTTTCTCAACCGTAGAGGTGCACGCCTCACACGGGAGATGATTTTTATGATGATCAAGCAGGCGGCAGAAGTTGCGGGAGTCACCAAGACTATCAGTCCCCATACCTTCCGCCACTCGTTTGCTACCCATCTGGTGGAGGGTGGAGCCGACTTGCGTGCCGTGCAGGAAATGCTCGGTCACGAAAGCATCACCACCACTGAAATCTATACCCATCTCGACCGCAGTTATATTAAGGATATCATTGAGCGGTATCACCCACGGAAATAAAGTTGCAGAAATAAAAAACTAAGAGTTAAGAACTAAGAATTATCCTTCAACTCTTAATTCTTAACTCTTAGTTCTTAGTTTAATAGGAGCCTTAATCTACCATTTTTTCTACCGCTTCCTTGATGCGGCGGCAGGCTTCTTTGAGGTTGGCTTCGGAAGTGGCATAGGACAAGCGGATGCAGTTGTCGTCGCCAAAAGCAGATCCCTGCACCAATGCCACATTGGCATCATAGAGCAGATACATACACAGGTCGGTCGAGTTCTCGATGGCTGTCTTTTTGTAGGTGGCAGCGAACTGAGAGTCGGCGGGCACATGTTTGCCATACAGGGCTGACACATCCGGGAAGAAGTAGAAGGCACCTTGCGGCAAACGTTGTTTGAAACCGGGGATTTCGTTCAGCAGGGCAAACACCATATCGCGGCGTTTCAGGAAAGTGTTGCGCATGTCGATGATGTCTTTGGAAGTGGAGGGATCCATTTCCATAGCCTTGAGGGTAGCACGCTGGGCGATAGAGCAGGTGGCGGAGGTTACCTGACCTTGCAGTTTCTTGCAGGCCTTGGCAATTTTTACAGGAGCACCGATGAAACCGATACGCCAGCCGGTCATTGCAAAACCTTTGGCCACACCATTGACGGTTACTACTTGGTCTTTGATGAAATCGAACTGGGCGATACTCTCGTGCTTACCTATGAAGTTGATATGCTCGTAAATCTCGTCGGCCATCACCACTACCTGAGGATGCTCTTTCACCACTTCGGCCAGACTGCGCAATTCCTCTTTGCTGTACAGCATACCTGTGGGGTTAGAGGGGCTGCTGAACATGATGAGTTTGGTCTTGGGAGTAATGGCGGCTTTCAGCTGCTCGGCTGTGATTTTGAAGTCGTTTTCCAGTTTGGCGGGAACGAACACGCATTTTCCACCAGCCACTTTGGCGATTTCACGGTAGGAAACCCAGTAAGGAGTGGGGATAATCACTTCGTCACCGGGGTTCACCAGGGTCATCACCACTTGGTAGATACTTTGTTTACCACCCGTGGAGACCACAATCTGATTGGTGTCGTAGTCCAGGTTGTTGTCTCTTTTGAATTTGTGGCTGATGGCCTTCAGCAGGTCGGCATAGCCGGGTACTGGAGGATAATGGGTGAAGTTGTCGTCGATAGCTTGTTTGGCGAATTCCTTCACACACTCGGGAGTGTTGAAGTCGGGTTCACCAATACTCAGGCTGATAATGTCTTTGCCTTGTTCTTTCAATTCACGGGCAATCTGAGTCATTGCTAAGGTTTCTGACTCGCCCATGGCCAAGATTCTGTCTGATAAAATTTCCATAGCTTTTTTATTTAGTTTAATTGTTGATTCGTTGATTTGTTGATTTGTTTACAAAGTTAGAGAGATTAGTTCTTCGGGTTTTTCGATGATGAACTCTGCGTGGTGTTCGCTTAGCTCTTGGCGGTCGCGATAACCCCATAGCACACCCACTGCCTTTATGTTGGCTCCGTGAGCGGTATCCATATCCACCCCGGTATCGCCTACATATAGAGCTTCTTCAGGGGCAACTTGGGTGGTATCCAGAATGTCGAACACAATCTGGGGATGGGGTTTCACGGGAACACTCTCACGTTGTCCTAATACACAGGCGAAGCGGATGGTGGGGAAATAGTGCTCCATCAGGGGTGCCATCGCCTTGTTGACCTTGTTGGAGGCCACGCCCAACATTACTCCCTGTCGTTGCAGGGCTTCCAAGGTCTCCACTATGCCAGGATAGGGAACGGTCTTGTCGGCTTTGTGCAGGTCGTAGTAGGCCACCATCTCTTGGAAAAAGGACTCCATATAATCCTTTTGCCGCTTTTCTTCCGGGAGCACACGCTCTACTAGTTTCCGGATGCCGTCGCCCACAAAATAGCGGTAGCTGTCGAGCGGATGCTCGGGAAAACCATACTTCCTCAGCAGGTAATTACACGAGTCAGCCAAATCCATGAGTGAATTGAGCAGGGTGCCGTCCAAGTCGAAAATCACGAGCTTAATCATAGGGAGAAGGGAGAATTAAAGTCCTTGAACCGTGTGCCCACCACATCTTTCTCGGAAACTACCGACGGGTCGGTTTTCCAGTCAATATTCAGGTCGGGGTCGTTAAAGAGAATAGACGCTTCGGAAGCCTTGTTATAGAAGGCTCCGCATTTGTAGGCAAAGATGGTGTCATCCTCTAAAGCCACGAAACCATGGGCGAAGCCTGTGGGGATGTAGAACTGCAGGAAATTTTCCCCACTCAGTTCCACTGAATGGTGTTGCCCGTAGGTGGGGCTGCCTTTGCGGATATCAACGGCTACATCCAATACCCGTCCCTTGATTACCCTCACCAGCTTGGATTGGGCAAAAGGAGGACATTGGAAGTGCAGTCCCCTAATCACTCCTTTCTTGGAGAAGGACTGGTTGTCTTGCACAAAAACATCGGTGATGCCCGCCTCTTTGAAGCGTTGCTCGTTATAATCCTCAAAAAAATAACCCCGGTCATCAAAAAACACTTTTGGTTTGATGAGCATGAGTCCTTCTATTTCTGTTTTGATTAGTTCCATTATTCTTTTATATTACTACCCCGCCCTTCGGGCACCCGTTGAAGACTTCGTCTTCGTTTCCTCTTCACTCGGCATAGTCAAAACAAGTTTTGCCTCTGCTCTCGCTCATTCGTCAACCCTAAAAGAAGGGGAATTATTAATGTATTAGTTTCTTTAGTCTTCTGATTCGGCGGCAATGAAATCACGATACAGGTTCAGCACTCTGGCTTTGGAAAGGAAGCCAATATAGTCTCTGTCGTGAGTGATTACCGGCATATTGAAATTTTTAGTACGATTGAATTTTTCCAGCATTTCCTCCCCGCTGTCGGTGTCGTAGATAAACTCTTCCGGTTCTATCATCAGCTCATCCACCAGTACTTTGTCGTACAGTTCCTGGTTGAAAATCTTATCGCGGTGGTCGTCCATTACCAGCAGACCGGCGAATTTGTTGTTTTCGTCTAATACCACAAACAGGTTTCGCCTGCTTTTGGCGATATACCGGGTATATTCGCCCAGGGTGCTGTGGAGGGGAAGTGTGGTGATATTGTTATCGATAATCTTGTTCCAGTTGATTTTCTTCAAGGCAAATTTGTCTTTGTTGTGGGTCTTCAAATGTCCCTTCTCGGCCAGCTTGCGGGTATAGACCGAATATTTCTCAACAGGGGAGACACACAGGTATGAGATTAGCGAGGTAATCATCAGCGGAATCAGCAGGGAATAGCCTGCGGAGATTTCAGCGATGAGGAAGATGGAGGTCAGCGGGGCCAGCATCACGCCTGACATCACACCCGCCATACCTGCCAGCACGAAGTTGATATGGGGTAGATTGAAGCCCAGATAGTAGTTGGCGATTTCAGCCACCAGATAGCCCGTGAAAGCCCCTACAAACAAGGTGGGCGCAAACACACCCCCAATGCCTCCTGAGGCGGTGGTGACCGCTGTGGCAATCACTTTCAGGAAGACAATCAGCAACAGGAAGACAATCAGCATCCAATGTTGCTGGGACACCAGAAACAGCGGTGATTTCTCGAACAGGTCGGCCACATTGCCCTGCAGCAAGGCGTTGATGCTTTCATAACCTTCACCAAACAATACCGGCAAGAGCAATATCAGCGCACCCAAAGCTACACCTCCCACAATGATTTTGAGCTGAATCCATTTGATTTGCATAAACATGCGTTCGATGAATCTCAGTAGTCTCAGGAAATAGATGGAGATGAAGCCCGTTAAGATACCCAATATGATATAGAAGGGAATGTTCTTGAGGAAGAACGACTGGGTGCTGGCGATGTCGAAAGTAAGCGTATCGCCCAAAAACAGCAGGGAAAGAACAGTGCCAGTAGCCGCTGAAATCAGCAGGGGTAGCAAGGCCGCACTGGTGAGGTCGAGCATCAGCACCTCGATGGCGAAGACGATGGCCATGATGGGGGCTTTGAAGATGGCGGCGATGGCCGCTGTAGAGCCGCAGGCCAGCAATAGGGTGGTGTTTTTGGCGTTGAGGTTGAAGAGTTGCGCCAGGTTGGAGCCGATGGCGGAGCCTGTCAGCACCATAGGTGCTTCCAAACCTACCGAACCACCAAAACCCACCGTCAACGTACTGGCCACCATCGACGAGTACATATTGTGCTTTCTCAGCTTACCCTCGCTTTTGAAGATGGACTTCAGCACAATGGAAACCCCGTGGCCGATATGGTCTCTGATGACACGCCTTGTGTAGATGACTGTCAGGATAATACCCACAATGGGGAAGGCCAGGTAATAATAGTTGACCTGCGCGTTGGGGAAGGTGTTGTTCAGAAACGAAACTGTGAGGTGCATCAGGTTCTTCACAATGATAGCCGCGGTTGCCCCGAAGATGCCCACAAAAAAACTCAGCACCAAAAGGGTAACCTGTTGGCCAAGTTTCTGCTTCATCAGTCTTCGGCAGTGACAAAAGAAGGATGCGACCAGTCTGTTTCTCATGGGTTAACTAATAGCGTATTTCAACTTTCTCGCCAATTTTCAAATCCGCCAATACGGCAATATAGCCGTTGTTGAGTGTCAGTTCCAGATAACCCAATGGATTGCCCATCATATACATCTCCTCTTCCTTGGGGTTATAGAAATTATGATAGCGGTTGATGGTAATGTGTCTGGTAGAGGAAAGCGACACCGAGAAGTTGCCGTTTTTCACCGCCTTCTTAAACATGTCCACCGGAATGTTGGTGATGGCGTTGCAGCGGGTGTCAATATAGGTAACTTGTCCGGTAATGATTTTGTTGAGTGTGTCGTGTTCGGGGCCGAATTGTATCTTGCGTACAAAGTTAGTGTAGGCTACGGTTTTCTTTTTCAGCCGGCCTTCGAAATGCAACTGGGCCATAAGGATACACTTGTCTAAGACAGTGGTTTGTTCATCAGGCAGATTAAGTTCCACGGCGTTTAGTGTGGGTTCATTCCCAAACATCAGCGAAAACACACCGTTGTCTTCTCCCATGAAATAATGGTGGTTGTATTCCACCATTACCGGCATGGAGGTGTGTGAAAGGGTATTGCCTGTCAGTATAATGTGCAGGGTGCCCTCGGGGAAAGATTGATAGCTGTTTTTCAGGATGAAAGAGGTCTGCTCTATGATAGATTCGTCGATAGCATGGGTGATATCAATGATATTGGCATCGGGAATAGCCTTCCACAGTTGGCCCTTGAACATGGCCACATAGGGATCCCGCAGTTTCCAATTGCTGATTAAAGTAATGTTTTTCATATAATTCCGGAAGATTTCAGGTGTTACATACTTTGCAAGATTAATTTATGAATGGGGAACTGCGGGATTTACGTGTCGTGATTATTCAATTACGGGACCGAAGGGCACCAGTTTTTTGCCTTCTTCTGTCTCGGTGAAGTTGTTGAAGTTCTTGATGAATGATTCGGCCAGTTGTTTTGCGCTGGCAGCGTAAGCGGCTTTGTCGGCCCAGCTGTTCTGCGGATTCAGAATGCTGTCGTCCACACCGTTCACGTGTTTAGGAATCGAGAGGTTGAAGGGCTTCACGATTTCGGTCTCGCAACCAATCAGCTCATCGTTGAGGATAGCTGAGATGATGGCACGGGTAGCCTTCAAAGAGATACGGCTGCCTACACCATAACCGCCACCAGTCCAACCGGTGTTCACCAGATAAGCTGTAGCGTTGTGTTCGGTCAGTTTCTTGGCCAGCTCTTCAGCATATTTTGTGGGGTGCAGCAAGAGGAAGGCAGCTCCGAAGCAGGATGAGAACGTGGGCTGGGGAGTTACTACGCCAACTTCAGTACCAGCCAATTTGGCGGTATAGCCGCTCAGGAAGTAGTACATGGTCTGCTCGCGGTTCAACACGGATACTGGAGGCAGCACACCGAAAGCGTCGGCTGACAGGAAGATGACTTTCTTGGGGTGAGTACCACGGGAAACGGGTTTCACAATATTGTCGATGTGGTAGATAGGATAGGAGACACGGGTGTTTTCCGTTTTGGCGGCAGAAGTGAAATCGATATTGCCTTCTGCGTCAACCACCAGGTTCTCCAGCAGCGCGTCGCGCTTGATAGCGTGGAAGATGTCGGGTTCTTTCTCTTCGCTCAGGTCGATACACTTGGCGTAGCAGCCACCTTCGAAGTTGAACACACCGTTTTCGTCCCAGCCGTGCTCATCGTCACCAATCAGGGCGCGGTTCGGGTCGGTGGACAAGGTGGTTTTTCCGGTGCCTGAAAGACCGAAGAAGATGGCGGTGTCGCCTTTCTTGCCTTGGTTGGCCGAGCAGTGCATAGCGGCCATGCCCCTCAACGGCAGGAAGTAGTTCATCACCGAGAAAATACCTTTCTTCATCTCGCCACCATACCAGGTGCCGCCAATCAGAGCCATACGTTCAGTAAGGTTGAAGGCCACATAATTCTCGCTGTGCAAGCCCTGCTCTTTCCAGTTGGGATTGGTGGTCTTACAGCTGTTCAACACCACGAAGTCGGGTTCGAAGCCCACCAATTCCTTTTCGGTGGGGCGGATGAACATGTTTTTCACGAAATGTGCTTGCCAAGCCACTTCGGTCACAAAACGGATTTTCAGACGTGAGTTCTCGTTGGCGCCGCAGTAACCGTCAGTCACATAGATGTCTTTGCCACTCAGCTGTTTCTGGCTCAGTTTTTTGAGGTGTTCCCAAATCTCGTGGTTGATGGGTTTGTTGTCAGAGCCCTTTTTGCCCTCGCCAGCCCACCAGATGTTGTTGCGGGTTTCGTCATCCATCACGATGTATTTGTCTTTGGGAGAACGGCCAGTGAACACACCAGTGTCAACTGACAAAGCACCGCTTTTGGTTTTGTAAGCTTTGTCGAATCCGGTTAAGGAAGGGTCGGTTTCGTGTTGGTATAATTCGTCGTATGACAAATTATGATAAATCTTTTGGGGATTGGTAATTCCGATTTTGGATAATTGTTCAAGAAGTTTTTCCATAATTGATATATTTAATTGATTGATAACCAATATTATGTATATTAAGGTGTATGTTTTTTTACCTTGCTGCAAACTTAATAATTAATTTTGGAAACCTGACCATAAAAAAAGCTATTAGTATTCAAAAAATATTCGTATTTTTGGCCACTAATTTTTGACCTCATGTTTGAATATAATGTAAATCGAAATCAGTTGATAATCAGAGAATATGGAAGGACTATCCAAATCATGATTGAGGAGACCCTGAAAGAACCTGACTATGAAAAACGTACGGAGAAGGCGAAAGCCATTGTCAAGATGATGGCTACGCTCAATCCTGAAGATGGTGAAAATAAGTCCCAGAAAGAGTCGCTTGATTACTGGCACAAGTTGTGGGATCATTTGTACATTATGTCCGACTACCGTTTGGATGTGGATTCTCCTTTCCCAAAACCCAAACCCAAGAATGGGGAGTTGTCTTTTGAGAAGCCTGAATACAACAAGCACAACATACAGGCCCGCAACTATGGGCGCAACATGGAGAAAATCATTAATGCGGTTGCCATGTATCCGGAAGAACAACGGGAGGCTATGTGCATGACGCTTGCCAATCATCTGAAGAAGCTGTATTTAACCTATAACCGCGAGACGGTTGACGACAAGCTGATTATCGACCAGCTGTGCGAGATGTCCCGTGGTCGCATATTAATGCCTTGTGAGACTGTGTTGGAAACCACCCGGGATATTCTTAAGAACGCTTCCACTGCCAATCAGAACAAGCCTTTGATTGTCAAAAAGAAAAAGAAAAAGAAGAAGAAAAAAAATAAGGAAAACCAAGCATAACTAATGAATATCATTGAGATCCAAAACGTCACCAAGAAGTATTCCACCCAAGTGGCCTTGGATGATATTTCTTTGCAGATAAAAAAGGGGGTGGTGTATGGGTTGCTGGGACCCAACGGCGCCGGTAAAACCACCTTGATTCGTATTTTGAATCAGATTACAGCCCCTGACAGTGGGGCTGTGTTTTTCAATGGACGTCCGCTCGCCCGCAAGGATATTGAGAAAATTGGATATATGCCCGAGGAACGTGGTTTGTACAAGAAAATGAAGGTGGGCGAAGAGGCCATGTATCTGGCCCAGCTGAAAGGCTTGTCGAAAAAGGAGGCTTTGGAGCGGCTGAAATATTGGTTTGTCAAGTTTGAGATTCAAAACTGGTGGAACAAGAAAGTGGAGGAACTGTCAAAGGGTATGCAGCAGAAAGTGCAGTTCATCACCACCGTGGTTCATCAGCCTGAGTTTTTGATTATGGACGAACCTTTCAGTGGATTGGACCCCATCAACACCAACCTTATCAGACAGGAACTGCTGGAACTGAAACGACAGGGGACCTCCATCATCATTTCCACCCACAACATGGCTTCGGTGGAGGAAATCTGTGACGAGATTTGTCTGATCAACAAAGCCCACAAGATTCTGGACGGCAATCTTATGGAAATCAAGCAGCGGTTCAAGCAGCATATCTATAGTGTGGATTTGCATAGCCCGCAGGCCATATCAGTTTTTCCCGCCAGCTTCACGGTTTTGGAGCAAAAAGTCACTGAGAGCGCACAGCATTATTTGGTTAAGGTGATGGAAGGGGCAAGCGCCAACAGCCTGCTTCAATTTGTGATGGAACACGGCGAGGTGCTGGCTTTCAACGAGGTGCTGCCCTCCATGAACGATATCTTTATCCAACAAGTCGAACATTATAATCAGGAGCATCAATCATGAACAATACCATGCTAATCCTATCACGCGAATATACGACCCGCGTGAAGAAAAAGTCGTTTATCATTCTGACCCTGGTGGTGCCCATCCTCTTTGCTGCCTTGATGGTGGTGCCGGTATTGCTGGCTACCAAAGGCCGCGAGCATGTCAACGTGATGGTGGTGGACGACAACGAGATTTATATCAACAATTTCATCGAGAACGACAAGACATCGTTCTCCTACCGCTCGGGCGACATCGAGCAAATCAAGAAAGAGGCGTTGGCGGGCGACTATGACGTAGTGCTTTATTTCCCGCGCAACTCGCAGAAGGTGAACGCCAACATGTAC
>LXOW01185554.1_pt1 | contig 31945 bp, 23 predicted proteins | sample 1368591 | NCBI WGS metagenome assembly LXOW01 (sample SAMN04884650, study PRJNA319009) | bovine gut metagenome | isolation source: Cow rumen | host: Bos taurus | place: Italy: Legnaro (PD) | collected 2014-07-09
TGGTATGATGGTGGACGCGATGACGACTTATGGCGCCGACTCGTTTGTGGGTCGTCTGTCGTGTGTGTTCCAGGGTTCTACGGATACCACCTTCTACATCTTAGCCGTTTACTTCGGCAGCGTAGGCGTTTCAAAGACGCGCCATGCCGTTTCCTGCGGTCTGTTGGCCGACCTGGCTGGCATCATAGCCGCCATCGCCATCTGCTATTTATTCTTTAACTAGTCATACAAAGTACTAGAAAACGCTGAAAAACAATGGGTAAGCTAACAACCATTTTCAAGGATACAGCCATCTACGGTCTGTCGAGCATCATAGGCCGCTTTCTGAACTATTTGCTGGTACCGCTCTATACGGCACAATTCTCTGCTGCCAGTGGAGCCTACGGCATCATCACCAATATCTACGCTTACGTGGCACTGGCTATGGTGTTGTTGACATTCGGTATGGAGACCACCTATTTCCGGTTTACCAACAAGACGCATACGGACTCAGAGACGGTCTATGGCACCACATTGATTACCGTGGGTTCAATATCGTTGCTGTTTGCCGTTCTGGTACTGCTATTGTTGTCACCTATCAGTCAGCTGATGGGTTATGGCGACCATCCCGACTATGTAGGTGTGATGGCTGTCACGATAGCCATCGACGCCTTCCTGTGCATTCCCTTCGCCCACTTGCGCCAGCAGCGCAAGGCCCTTAAGTTTGCAGCCCTCAAGTTGTTGAACATCATGGTGTCCATCCTGCTGAACCTTATCTACTTCTACTTCATGGACGGCAAGGATGTGGGCTATGTGTTCTATATCAACCTGGTTTGCACGGTGATGCTTGCCGTCTGCCTGATTACGGAATATACGGGTTTCCGCTGGAAACTGGACACCAAGTTGCTCCGCACCATGCTCAGCTATTCGTGGCCTATCCTGGTGCTGGGCATTGCCGGCATCCTGAACCAGACGGCCGACAAGATGCTGTTCCCTTACATTTACAAGGGCAGCGATATGCATGCACAACTGGGCATCTATGGTGCCTGCTCGAAGATAGCCATGATTATGGCGATGATTACACAGGCATTCCGCTTTGCCTACGAACCTATCGTCTTTGCGGGAGTCAAGGACAAAGACCAGCGTGAGATGTACACGAAGGCGATGAAGTATTTCATCATCTTCACCCTGCTGGCCTTCCTGATCGTGGTGGGTTACATAGACCTGCTGAAATACATTGTCCGCAATCCCGACTATTGGGTAGGACTGAAGGTCGTTCCTATCGTGATGGCTGCTGAAATCATGATGGGTATCTACTTCAACCTGTCGTTCTGGTATAAGATTATCGACAAGACCATCTGGGGAGCTGTCTTCTCGGGCATTGGCTGTGCCGTGCTGCTTTTGGTCAACATCATCTTCGTACCCAAATACGGCTTCATGGCTTGTGCATGGGGCGGATTTGCAGGCTATGGCGTTGCCATGCTTGCCAGCTATTTTGTGGGACAGAAGTACTATCCGCTCAACTACCCGCTGAAGGACATAGCCCTGTATGTTTGTTTGACTATCGTGGCCTTCACGGTGATGGTTATCGTCAGGGACAGTCAGTCGCTCTTGGTGTCGTTGTCTGTCAATACGCTTTTCATCCTGCTTTTCCTGGCTGTTATCATCAAGCGTGACCTGCCCATGAGTAAGTTGCCTGTTATTGGAAAATATTTTAAATAAAATACATTATGAAAAAACTATTCTTAACATTGATGTGTCTGTGTTCACTCATTGCTAAAGCTGACGAGGGCATGTGGACACTCTACAACCTGCCTGATGCCGTCTATAACCAGATGAAGCAGTATGGCTTCCAGTTGTCTAAGGAACAACTCTATCAGAGCGAGAACGCCGTCAAGAATGCCGTAGTCAACTTCGGCGGCTTCTGTTCGGGTGTCGTGGTATCGCCCGACGGACTTGTATTCACCAACCACCATTGTGGCTTTGATGCCATCCGCCAGCACTCTACCGTGGAGCACGACTATATGCTGAACGGATTCTATGCCAAGAGCTTCGAGGAGGAACTGCCCAACGAAGACCTGTTTGTCAGCTTCATGATCGAACAGAAGGACGTGACCGACCAGATTGCACCAGCCCTGAAAGGCATCAAGCGAAACAAGCAGGGCGCTATTGTTGACAGCATCGAGAATGCCTGGCAGAAGGAGATACGTCAGAAGGACTCTACGCTGCGTGTTGAAATCAAGCCTTTCTACGAGGGTAACAAGTACTACTGCACCACCTACCGCGACTTCAACGATGTGCGCCTGGTGTTTACTGTTCCCAAGTCGATGGGTAAGTTCGGTGGTGAGACCGATAACTGGATGTGGCCTCGCCAGACATGCGACTACTCAGTGTTCCGCATCTATGCAGACCCCAAGACGAACGGTCCTGCCAAGTATTCCAAGGATAATGTTCCCTATCATCCCAAATCGTGGGCTCCTGTCTCCTTGCAGGGCTACAAGCCTGGCGACTTCTGTATGATTATGGGCTATCCTGGCTCTACCAGCCGCTATCTGTCGAGCTATGGTATCCAGGAGCGCCGCGACGCCATTAATGCGCCTCGCGTTCAGGTTCGTGAGGTGAAGCAGAAGGTGATGCTTCGCCACATGCGAGCTTCGGAGGCGGTTCGTATCATGTATGAGTCGAAGTATGCCAGCTCTTCCAACTACTGGAAGAACTCCATCGGCATGAACAAGTGTATCGACAGCATCGCACTCATCCAGCAGAAGCAGCAGTTCGAGGCGAAGATTCGTCAGTGGCAGGATCAGACAGGCTATCTGAAGGGTGAGCTGGACTTTGACAAGCTGGCCAAGCTGTATCAGCAGCGCATGAAGCTGACACGGGTACGCACCCTGTTCAGAGAGACCTTCTTCTCGTTCGACGACCAGCTAACGACGCGTGCATGGCGCAGCAACTGGGGCATGAAGGTACAGGGACCAGAGAACAAGCCCCAGAAGCAGTTCTTTACCTTCGACGACAATAGCAAGGAGTGGGACCAGGCTACCGACTGCGAGCTGCTGTCCACACTTATCAGCAACTATCGCCAGCAGGTGGACAGCGAGTATCTGCCCGACTTCTACCAGACCGTCGATAAAAAATTCCACGGTGACTATGTGGCCTACGTCAACGCTCTGTACAAGAAATCGGTGCTGATGAAGAACGGCAAGCCCATCTACTTCAATAAGAAGAGTTACAAGAAAGACCTTGGTGTGCAATATGGTCTTGCCATCAACGAGCTCCTGGCCAAGATCAATGCCGACCTGGGACAGTTCAGCAACGATATTGCCGAACAGGAGAAACTGCTGTGTGCTGCCGTGCTGCGCATGGAGATGGACATGCCCAACTATTCGGATGCCAACTTCACGCTGCGCATGACTTACGGACAGATTGGCGAATATACGCTGGGCGGACGTCCTTCAGGCTATTACACCACAGCCCGTTCGTTGTGGGAGAAGATGCAGAAGGCTGATGATAACTTTGAATACTTTGCAGAGCCTGTGATGCACGAGTTGATGGCACAGAAAGACTTTGGAAAGTATGCCGACTCCTTGACGAAGACCATGCAGCTCTGCTTCCTGTCGAACAACGACATCACGGGCGGCAACTCGGGTTCTCCCATCTTCAACGGCAAGGGTGAACTGCTCGGCTTGGCGTTCGACGGCAACTGGGACAGCCTGGCCAGCGACATCTTCTTCGACCGTCAGTTGGCACGCACCATCAATGTGGATGTGCGCTACATGCTGTTCATGATGGACAAATGGGGACATGCCGACCGTCTGCTGAAAGAGATTAACGCAAAATAAAAGCAAGTTACATGAAGACGTTGCTGTTGTCTTTACTCCTCCTTACGTCCTTGTCCGTGGCGGCTCAAGACAAAGCTGCCGCGGGTACACAAGACGATGCTGGCGCGGCTACAGAGGGCGATGTCGTCCTGATGGCCACGCTGCCCAGCAACATCTTCACGGCAGGCGAGCGAAGGGACATCGAGGTGAAGATAGCCAACAACAGCGGGCACTCACTGAAAGGCAAGACGCTGATATGGGCCCTTGGCAACATGGAGGGCGACATGACGATTCCTGACGGCGAGGGGCTTATCACGGTAGGCACCATACCTTTCGTGGCCCCTATCCTTCATACACGCTGCGACCTGCTGCTGTATCTTTTCATCTACAACACCAACTATCGCAATACTTATAAGGTGTGGATTTATCCCTCGGAAGAAGAGAAGCCTATTTCTTCTTCCGAGGTTTTCTAATGGCCCAGCCTTCTTCGCTGAAGTCGGGGATTTCTCCTTTTAATTTCTTGGAATCAGGGTTTAAAAACTGCATCCAGTCCTCCTTTTTGTAGGTCTTGGATTCACTGGATTTTCGGGGGGTACTAGATTCTCCAGAGGGTCTAGAGGAACTAGATGATCTAGAAGATCTAGAATCTCTAGAGGACTTTGAACCTCGGGTGGGTTTGCCGCCCTCGTCCGCATCGTTACATCGCACGTCGCGGTTCTTGTAGCGCTGACCGTTGACATACTTGATAACGCGCTCGGCATCCTCTTCGGGCACCTCGAAGTACGACATGGTCTGTAGCAGGTCGATATGTCCCACGCTGACATGTCCGTGGACGTTCTTGTTCAGGAACTGCATCAGCTCGCCGGGATAGAAGCCGTCCTTCTTGCCCAGATTAATGAAGAGCTTGGTGAAACCCTCAGAGGTCGGCGTAGCCTGCTTCCTACTCCTTCCCTCCTTACTCCTCAACTCCTTACTCCTTCCCTCCTTACTACTTACCACCCCAATTTCCGGGGCGTCGGCATAGTAGGCCAGGAATTTTCCGAACTCCATGGAGACAATCTTCTTGATGAGGTCGTCCTTGTCCACATATTCGAAATATCTGCTGATATCCTGCATGAAAGGTGCAATCTGCTCTTCATCTACATCGGCCTTGACAATCTGGTCCATGACCTTGTAGAGCTGCTTCTTGCAGATTTCCTCCGCCGATGGGATAACACCCTGTTCGAACTGCTTGCCAATCTCGCGCTCGATGTTGCGAATCTTGAACTTCTCGCGGCTGTGGACAATGCTGATGCTAGTGCCCTTCTTGCCAGCTCGACCGGTACGGCCCGAGCGGTGAGTGTAGTTCTCGATGTCGTCGGGCAGTCCGTAGTTGATGACGTGCGTCAGATCATCGACGTCCAGTCCGCGGGCAGCCACGTCGGTAGCCACCAGCAGCTGCACGGTATGCTGGCGGAACTTCTGCATGGTCAGGTCGCGCTGTTGCTGCGAGAGGTCGCCGTGCAGCGCCTCAGCGTTATATCCGTCCTTGATCAGCTTGTCGGCCACCTCCTGCGTCTCTACCTTCGTGCGACAGAAGATGATGGCGAAGATGCGCGGATAGTAATCTACCAGCCGCTTCAGTGCCAGGTACTTGTCCTTGGCGTTCACCATATAATAGATGTGGTTGACGTGCTCGGCACCCTCGTTGCGGCTGCCCACCACGATTTCCTTGTAGTCGTGCAGGTATCCCTTGGCAATGCGCTCGATGTCGCGGCTCATGGTGGCCGAGAAGAGCAGCGTGTTGCGGTTTTCGGGCACACCCTCCAGGATGGCATCGATGCTCTCCTGGAATCCCATGTTCAGCATCTCGTCGGCCTCGTCCAGCACCACGTTCTGCACGTCGTCCAGCTGTGCCACGCCGCGCTTCATCAGGTCGATGAGTCGGCCCGGTGTTGCCACGACGACCTGCACACCTTTGCGCAGGGCACGAATCTGCTGTTCTATCGATGCACCGCCATAGACCGCCTCGATGTGGATGCCGTCCAGGTATTTGGCAAAGTCGCGCATGTCGTCGGCTATCTGCAGACACAGCTCACGCGTCGGAGCCAGCACGAGTGCCAGGGGAATGCCGCGGCCTATCTCGCCCAGCTGCGGGCGAGGTTTCTCTGCAATGCGCTGCAATACGGGAATGCCGAACGCCGCCGTCTTGCCCGTACCCGTCTGGGCCAGTGCTATCACGTCGTTCTTGTTTCCTAACAGATAAGGTATTACCTCCTCTTGTACAGGCATGGGCTGTACAAATCCCATTTCTTCAATGGCCTTGCGGATTTCCCCGCTCACGCCAAGTTCTTCAAATGTCTTCAAATTCTAATTCTATTATTACTATTATGTTTTATTCTTATGCTAAACAATCTCGCCGTCCGGCTTGTCGTTGACCAAGTGTACGTCGCACTGCGGGAACGGAATGGTGATGCCCGCCGCGTTCAGCGCCTCGTAGATGACCTCCTTGGAGCGGTCCACGTAGCCGATGCGCTCAGCCACCAGCACGTACTGCTTCACGGCGACATCGACGGCACTGTCGCCCATATTGCTGACCACGACCTTGATGCCATACTTCGGATCCACGATTTCGCGCCCGTAGTTGTCCTTGGTCCTCATTCGCTGCATGGCGTTGACCAGCACCTGTCGCACCGTCTTGATGTCGGTGCCGTATGCCACTCCGACCTTCATCGTGGTAAGCTCGTAAGAGTTGTTGCGCGTGAGGTTGTTGAAGTTCTTGCCGAAGAGCGACGAGTTCAGGAACGACATCTCGGTGCCCTCGATGGTCTCCGCCTGCACGCACTGGTAGTTGATGGCAGTCACTCGTCCGCGTACCCCTTCACACTCTATCCAGTCGCCAACCCTCAGGCGTCCGCTCATCAGCTGGATGCCATAGATGAAGTTGTTGATGGTATCCTTCAGAGCCAAACCGATACCAGCCGAGAGACCTCCGGCAATGAGTCCGAGCGAACCGGTAGGGACGTTCCATACGGTGACGACGACGACAGCAAATCCCATCCAGACGAGCACGCTGATGATGCTGTTGCCCAGCGACAGGTTGATTTCATTGGCGCGGATGGCGGTGCGGTTATGCTTGCGCATAAATGCCGAGTAGCGCAAGTATTGCCAGATGGCGTGAATGGCGCGACTGAGGTAGCGCACTACGAAGAAGAGTATGGACAGATAGACGATGCTGCCTACCGATATGCGCAGGGTCTCGGCACCAGTGGAGTCAACAAGGTGTAAGAAGGGGCTCTCGTAGAAACGGACAAACAGGTCGTCGAAGTCGAACATGCTCAGCGACTGGCGCACACACAGCGGCAGCGAGAGCAGCACCATAGCCGGCACGGCCACCTGGCGGATGAAGTCGTAGAACCAAGTGGCTCCGAAGAGCAGCGACTCGCGGTCCTCGCCCGAGACGTAGGTGATGCGGTTGCGCATGTTATCCACCCGTTTGTCCAGCCACCGTTCCTTGTATCGGTTCAACAAATCGACGATGCAGACGACGGTGAGCCACACGGCCAGCAGGAAGTACCACGACACGAGTATGAGCATGGCCACGAAGGTGTAGCCGAAAAAGGCGAAGAGGAAGGCGACGAGATAGACGGCCAGCGACACCCATCCCAGGGTGCTGTCGATGGAGGTTGCCTTTCCGGTGAACCAGTAGCAGCAGCACAGCTGCCACACGGCAATGACGAACAGTACGGGCGGGAAGAGCAGCACCATCATCTTGTCGGGCATGAAGGTGATGCGGCATGCCACAATCATCATGACAACAAGGAAGGTGGCTGAGTAGAGCAGGAAGCCTTGTCGGAACTGTTCGGGCTTGACGCGCAGCAGCAGCGATCCGGTGATGGCTATGAGCAGCCACAGCACGGTGTTGACATGGCGGGTGCCCATATCGATGTACTCGACGCCGTCCTCGGAGAGTCCCAGTATGAGGTAGTAGGCGATGGCGCCGATGAGCAGCGAGATGATGGACAGTTTCTTCTTGGCCACATACCGCTTCATGCGGGTGTAGCGGTATAGCAGCCACAGCACCAGCAGCGTAAAGAGCCAGAAGATGGAAAGGATGACAATCTGGGCGATACTGATGAACAGCATCAAGGTGTTGAGCGCCCTGCTGGACATGCGGTTGATGTATTCAGAGTCCTTCTCGTCAGGGGAACTCGCTTTGAGGGCATCGTACAGTTCCCGCAGGCTGTACTGTTTGCGCAAATCTACCTTGGTCTTTTGCCAGAAGTATCCCGGGTTGGCCAGGATGTCGAGGAAGGGCGTCTGTCCGTCCAGGAAGATGTATTGCTCCAGATCACGGTAGCGTGACTGAGCGTAGTCGTAGTTCTCCTTCAGTCGCAGGTAAGCCTCCTGGTAGTGGGTGCTGTCGGCCACGACTTTGGCGCGGTTGTCGGCGTTCATCTTCAGCATTTCCGAGGCGTAGTATATGCACGAGTCGCGCAGTGCCTGGCCGACGGAGTCGAGCACGAAGGGAGCGGACAGCGAGTCCTTGAAGGCAATGCGGATGACCTCCCTTTCCAGAACAGACAGCGAGTCGGTCAGGTGTGCGTCCAGCGAGTCGTTGCGATACAGCAGGCTGTCGGGCACCACCGCAATCTCCGTCTCCTTCATGCGCGGCGGCAGTCGTCGAAGCGCCTCTATCAGTCGCGCGTTGCGGTCTATCTCGTAGTTCAGACCGGCCACTATCTTGTCGTAGGGCCTGCGGTCCTTGCTGAAGTCCTTATAGTTGGCCGTCACCTTCTTCAGTGCGAAGGCCAGGTCGAGCGTCATCTCCTGCTCCTGGGTATATAGCAGTATGGACAACTTGTCCGACTGGGTGATAACGTCTATCATGCGCTGGTGTTGCCGCTGATAGTCGTCGTCGAAGCGCTGCTGGGCCTCCGCGCGCTGTTGGTAGCCCATGCGCAGTTCGTTACACAGCTCCTTCAGCGTGTGGGTCAGCGACTGTCCGCTCACGATGGCCATGAGCGGAATGGATACCAACAGTAGTGCAAATATACTTGCCAGCAGTTTCTTATTCATTATATATATATTATAGAGGTGAGAGGTAAGTGGTAAGTGGTGACAAAGATACGTATAATTTCTGAGAAGCCGCCGTGCTTTACAGCCAGTTAACACTATTTAAGGCGAAATATGGGCTTACTGGCCAGAGTTTTTACTACCTTTGCGTGTCGAAAAGTTATATAAAAGGTGAGCAAGAGTGACTTACGGGGGCGCAAAGAACCCCTGTGCGCAATATACTTACAGTTTTATTTTGTACAATTACAAAAAACGTTTCGTCACTATGAAGATATGTATATTCTGCTCAGCTAACCAGCAGCTGGACCCCGACTTTTTCGCCATGACCGAGGAGCTGGGACGGTGGCTCGCCAAGGCGGGTCACACGCTGGTGTACGGGGGTGTTAACAGCGGACTGATGGAGTGCGTGGCGCGCGCCGTGAAACAGGCGGGAGGAAGAACCGTGGGCGTCATTCCGAAGATAGTGGAGAAGGGGGGCCGCATTTCGGACTACGTGGACGTGGAGATTATGTGCGACAACCTGAGCGACCGCAAGCAGCTGATGGAGGACAGGAGCGACGTGTTCATAGCGCTGCCGGGCGGCATAGGCACCATGGACGAGGTGTTCACCATCGCCGCCGCTCATACCATCGGTTACCACGACAAGCCCGTGATTCTGTATAACATGAAGGGGTTCTGGGACGACCTGGTGGCAATGCTGGACGGCTTGCAACAGCGTGGCATGGTGCGAGGCCAGTGGCGCGACTATATAGTCGTGGCGGAGAGCCTAGAGGACATCAAGGATTTGTTGTCGCAAGAGTGAACGCGGGCACCGGGAGGTTCACGAAAAGAAAAAAAGCGTTAGCGAAGAGCTAACGCTTTATTTTCGGCGGCTTCCATCAGTTCGCGTTCGCCGGGGCCTTTGTCGTTCAGCCCGCAAAGGTGCAGGATGCCGTGGATGATGACGCGGTAGAGTTCCTCGTCATACTCCTTCTTAAACAGTTCGGCGTTGGAGCGCACCGTGTCCAGCGAGATGACCAGGTCGCCGTTTAGCACGTCGCCCTCGTCGTAGTCGAAGGTGATGATGTCGGTGTAGTAGTCGTGCCCCAGGTACTCGCGGTTCACGGCCAGTATGTGTTCGTCGTCACAAAACAGGTAGCCCACCTCGCCCACTCGTTTGCCATACGAGGCTGCCACGCGGCGAATCCACGCCGTGGTCTCGCGCCGCTTTATCTTTGGTAACTTAACGTTTTCTGCTGAATATGTTATCATAACTTTTAATTTCTAATTAAGAAACGAGCAAAGGCCGAAACGTCATTTCTCATTTTTCATTTTCATTTCTCACTTCTTTGACCGAGGTCAAAGCGACTTCGTCGATTTCTCATTTCTCATTTGCGTTTCGCCAGAAACGCCTCCACGTTTGCTCCGAAGTGCTGAAGTTCGCGCACCATGGTGCTGCTGATGCTGCTGTACTGCGGCTCAGAGTATAGCAGGACGGTCTCGATGCCCGCTATCTGGCGGTTGATGTCAGCCTGCTCGCGCTCGTACTCAAAGTCCTTGACCGAGCGCACACCCTTGACGATGAACCGTGCGCCCTCCGCCTTGGCAAAGTCAACGGCCAGCCCATAGTATGCCTTCACCTCGATGTGCGGCTCGTCGCGGTACAGGTCGGCAATGGCGCGGATGCGCTCCTCGGCACTGGGCATGTCGGGCTTGTGCACCTGGTCGCCCACCACCCCGATGACCAGCCGGTCGAACAATGGCAGGGCACGACGCACGATGCTGTCGTGACCAATGGTAAAGGGGTTGAAGCTCCCCACGAAAATACCTGTCCTTATCATAGCGGTAGCAAATTTTTCACTTTTCACTTTTCACTCAAACAGATTCGCTTCCATAATGTTCCCGCTGTACGGGTTGCGCCCGAAGTGCTTGTAGGCCAGCTCCGTCACCATACGGCCACGCGGGGTGCGCTTGATGAAGCCCTCCATGATGAGGAACGGCTCATAGACCTCCTCCACCGTGCCGGCATCCTCGCCCACGGCGGTGGCTATGGTCGTGATGCCCACCGGTCCGCCACGGAACTTGTCGATGATGGTCAGCAGGATGCGGTTGTCTATCTCGTCCAGTCCGTACTGGTCGATGTTCAGTGCCGTCAGCGCTATCTTCGTGATGCTGGTGTCAATGCGACCGGTGCCCTTCACCTGAGCGAAGTCGCGAACGCGGCGCAGCAGCGCGTTGGCTATACGGGGCGTGCCGCGCGAACGGCGGGCTATCTCCAGCGACGCGTCCGTGGTGATGGGCACACGCAGGATGCTGGCCGACCGCTCTATAATCTTCTGCAACGTCTCGGGGTCGTAGTACTGCAGGTGCATGTTGATGCCGAAACGGGCTCTGAGCGGCGCCGTCAGCAGTCCGCTGCGCGTGGTGGCTCCCACCAGCGTGAACGGGTTCAGGTCTATCTGTATGGAGCGTGCCGACGGGCCTTTGTCTATCATGATGTCTATGCGGTAGTCCTCCATGGCCGAGTAGAGGTACTCTTCGACCACGGGCGACAGGCGGTGTATCTCGTCAATGAACAGCACGTCGTTCTTCTCCAGCGACGTCAGGATGCCCGCCAGGTCGCCGGGCTTGTCGAGCACGGGACCGCTGGTAATCTTGAAACCCACACCCAGCTCGTTGGCTATGATGTTAGACAGCGTCGTCTTGCCCAGTCCGGGAGGACCGTGCAGCAGCACGTGGTCAAGGGGCTCGCCGCGGTACTTGGCAGCCTCAACAAACACTTCGAGGTTCTCCACCACCTGCTGCTGACCGCTGAAATCGCTGAAGGCCAGCGGGCGCAGGGCGTTCTCAAACTCCTTTTCGCTCGATGAGAACTGCTCTTGTCTGATGTCAAAATCTTCGTCCATCCTATTGTTTTTGCTTGCAAAGATACAAATAAATTAAGGATTATCACCATATCTGCCCGTTTTTTCGCGACAGCACTCAGGTACGCAACTGCTCGCGACAGCGCTCGAGAATAGCCAGCAACTCGTCCTGCTTCTCGGCACGAAGCATGGCTATGCGTGTCTCGCGGAAATTGGGAATGCCCTTGAACACGGGCGAGGCGGCCAGGTGGCGCCGCGTGTGCAGGATGCCACAGAGCTCGGCAGACTTCTTGCTGGCACGCATCTCCGCCGTGTCGCACCGCTCTATGTTGATGCGCAACTGTTCCTCCAGCACGTCTATCTTCTCGTCCAGCGTCAACTGCCGGCGACTGAATATCCAAGGACAGCCAAACGTGGCGCGCCCTATCATCACGGCATCTACGCCATAGGTGTCGAAGGCGAGGTCGGCATCGCTCAGCGACTTGATGTCGCCATTGCCGATAATGGGAATGTGGATGTTGGGATTGCGCTTCACCTGGCCAATGAGCGTCCAGTCGGCCTCGCCGGTGTACATCTGGCTGCGCGTGCGACCGTGGATGGTCAGCGCCTGAATGCCACACTCCTGCAACTGTTCGGCCAGTGTGGTGATAATCAGCTGCTCGTGGTTCCAGCCCAGTCGCGTCTTCACCGTCACGGGCAAACGGACGGCATCCACCACCTTCCGCGTAATCTCCAGCATCTTAGCATCGGGGTTGATACTGCCGTCGGGGAGCATGACGTTCTGCAACATGCCGGCACCGGCACCCTTGCCGGCCACCTTCTTCACAGGACACCCGAAGTTCAGGTCTATCACGTCGGGACCGGCCTGCTCCACTATCTTGGCGGCCTCGACCATGGCGTCAATGTCGCGCCCGTAAATCTGGATGCCCACGGGGCGCTCCTCGTCGCTGATGGTCAGCTTGTTCACCGTGGACTTCACGTCGCGCACCAATGCCTCGGCACTGACAAACTCGGTATAGACCATGGAGGCTCCAAACCGCTTGCACAGCAGCCGGAACCCGATGTCCGTCACGTCCTCCATCGGTGCCAGGAACACAGGGCGATCGCCCAATTCTATATTGCCTATCTTCATACTGATTCCTTTTCCTTATACTGTTTTCTCTTCTTGAAAACGCGTCATGCTAATAAATGGTAAGCCCCGCCAGCCAACGGCTTCACAACGCCCTTCATCTCCAGCGAGAAAAGCAGGGCAGTCAGTTGACCGATGGGAATATTCGTCTTCACGCTCAGCAGGTTCAGCTGCAGGTCGTTGCTCTGCTGCAACAGACCGACAATCGCCTGTTCGTCCGCTGTCAAGTCGGGAAATAGTTGGCGCTCGATAGCCGCGGGCTGCTGTTGCTGAGTCACCCACCCCATGTCCTCCAGAAAATCAGCGGCAGAGGTAATAAGAGCCGCCGTGCTGTTGCGAATCAACTTGTTGCAACCCTCGCTATAGGGCATGCCCACAGCACCAGGGTAGGCAAAGACGTCGCGACCGTACTCCTGGGCTATGCGACAGGTGATGAGTCCCCCACCCTTGTAGGCACTCTCCACAAGGATGGTGGCGTCCGACATGCCTGCCACAATGCGATTGCGCTGGCGGAAATTGTTGGGCAACGCCTCCGTCTGACTCATGTACTCCGTCAGCAGACCGCCCTTCGACAGCATCTGCCTTGCAATGTCGCGATGGGCATTGGGATAAACCTGATCCAGCCCGTGAGCCAGCACACCCACCGTCTCGTAACCATTCTCCAGGGCGTGGCGGTGGGCACACACATCGACACCATAGGCCAGACCGCTGACCACCAGCACTTGCGGACACTGCTTGCGCAGGTCGGCAATGAAGCGCCGGATGAGGTCCTGTCCGTAAGTGGTGCAATGGCGCGTCCCCACAATGTTAAGCACATAACGCTGGTTAAGGTCGGCACTACCTTTATAATATAATAGCAGCGGAGCATCAGGACACTCGCTGAGCCGGCGGGGGTAGTCGTCGTCGCCCAACGTCAGTACCCGGATGTTGTTCTTGGTGACGAACTCCATCTCGGCAGCAGCCCTGTGCAGCGCGTCGTCCCAGTTCTTCATCGCCGCACGCAGACGGGGTGCCGCAGCAGGCATGACGTCGCCAAGGTCATGGCGATGGTCATAGACGGCCTTGCCACTGCCCAAAGTCTGGTAAAGCTGCAAGGCCATCTGCTGGTTGAAGCCCGTCATGCGGGTCAGGGCTATAGCGTAGTATATCTCCTCACTGGTCATATCTTTCATTTCTCATTTCTCACCTCTCATTTCTCATTAGAGATAAGGCGCAAAGGCCTGGTTGTAGTCTTCGCTCTCAGCCAGCCGGCCGTTGACCAGACAAACCAGGATGACATCGCCACGAAAACACAGCTCCTCATCGGAAGCACGGAAGATGTCGTGATGAAAAATGTACTTCAGGTTGTGTTTCTCTATCCACAGACGTGAGATGAACTCGTCGTCACACTTCAGCGGCGCCTTATACTGCAAATTCATGCGGGCCACCACGGCATCCACGCCCTTCTCGTGCATCTCGGCGAAACTCAGTCCGCAGTGCTTCAGGAACAGATGACGAGTATGTTCCGTATAATGCAGGTAGTTGGCATTGTTCACGATACCCTCGATGTCGCACTCGTAGTCGCGCACCTCCATTCTTGTCTCAAAAACATATTTCTCCATATCTTCTATTTTTCATTTTTCCGCTCGACCTTTGGTCGCTTTGTACCTTGGTCAAAGACTTTTCCCTTTCTTCAGGTATTCATATCCGATTCGACAGCGCAGACAGTCGCGCTTGTCGCAGTATTCCCGCTTCAACTGTATCAGTGCCTGAGAGTCGCCTGCCGACTTAACATCCAAGCCTACCTCCTGCCACATGCGGATAATATGGTTGTTCTCTGCCTTCAACTGTTCCAGGAAATCGAAAGCACGGTCGCACAGTTCTTCTCGCATGGTATGTCTGCCATAGGCAAAAAGCATGGGCACCGCGGTGTTGATGATAAGCAGATTGATAGTGGCCGGCGACAGGTGCTTCATGGTACGAATACTCTCTGAGCCAAACGTGTAGTGCGTCTCCCAATAAGGCGTCACCTGCGTTTGTAGCAGGTTGGCAAGAGCTAGCATATCCTTACAGTCAGCCAATGCCGACAGCGAGGCCTTACGCTGATAATAGAGGTTGGCTAATTGGGAAATACGGATATGCGGAAAGTTCTGAGGACGCAGGCGAAGGAAGCGCCACAGCTTGAAATCCATCGGATCCAGCGAGAACTTATGGGCCAGATACTGGTACTCGTTGCGCAGCTTGGCGAAGTAGCCTTCGTTCAGCGCATCTTTCTGGTAGCGCTCTGGCACGGCTTCCAGTTCCAGAAGTCCTGCCTGTCCCATAAAGATGGCCTCTATCTGGAACAAGTCGTCGCGATGCTTGCCCACGGCTTGCAAAGGGATATGGCGTGCCCACTCCTCGAAAGCGTCGCCATTGATGCCGAATCCATAGTTACGAGCCAGCGTGATGAAGAAGGCATCTTCCCACGACCCGCCTGTCTGACGGGCTCGCTCGCTGATGGCCACCGTCTTCTGTTCCAGTCGCTCTGTCTGCAAGGCTGCCATCCACGAGTGAACCATCAGTCCTGTCAGGTTAGGGATAATCCGATAACAGGGAGGATAGGCATCCGTCCTAAGCAGTTCTGCATAGTTCTCGTGAACATACTCGGGCACCTTCAGCACCATCTGGGGTACAAAGTTTCCCTCCTGTGTCTGTACATCACGGTCGGCCACACCCACCACGTGAAGCACTACATTATTATAATGGGCATCCTTGTCGTGACCATGCAAGTACCAGTCGCTCGACTTGTCGTGTATCTCGACATTGCCCACCCATAGCGTTCCGTTTATCTTCACTTTTGCATTGAAAAAGTCCGGACCTGCGTTTCTATTGTGCAGCCCAGGGTCCAGCACTTCCACCACCCTTCCGTCAGTGGTTTCCAGTCCTTTCAGTGGCCACATCTTATGTTTCCAGCAATAGTGCAGTAGTTGCTCCATCTTAACGGTCTTCGCTTTTTCTGCACAAAGGTACAGCAAATTAAGCGAACGACCAAATTTGTCGCCTGATTTTTGTCATTAGTCCGTCCTTACGGACTGCCAGTCCGAACGGCTCGGACTTAGAGTCCGAAGCCTACGGACTAAAGTCAGTTTGTTATCGTTATCTCAAACGGAGCGACTGGAAGTCCGTTAGTGCCATAAAGGTTGGCACGCTGAGGATCGTCTTTCCATGCGTAACGAAGCTTCTTTGGCGATGGAACGGGCGATTTTATCGTAACCACCTTACCATCAACAGTAGCCTCAGCATTGACGAAACGACCATCGGCACCAGCAACTTCCAGCTCGTTTGCTGAAACAGAGCGCAGGGGCTGGTCGAAAGTAAGCGTAATACCTGCACCTTGAACCACAGCGTTGACCATCTTCGGGAATAGCTCCACCTTCTGATGATAAGCCAGACAATCCAGGCAAAGAGCTACACGCTCAGCCACCTCTTTCTTACGCAACGGATGAATATCCACGCTTTCACCAAGATCGATGATACATGCAAGTTCCGCATAGGGGTCAGCCTGAGCCACCAAACGCTGGGCCTCGCGCAACTGAGCCCAATTGCTGTTAACGGGTTGGGCAGGATAAACAAGAGGTTGGGGGAATCCTGTCTGCTGACGTCCGTCGTGGTTAGCCAACTGAACGATGCAGAAAGGCAAGGTAGCTTCTTTCCATAAGGTACGCCAATTGCCCATCATCTTCTTCAGATAGTTGGCATAGGGAGCAGGATTTCCTGTGTTCGATTCGCCCTGATACCACACGACACCACTGATGGCAAAGGGAGCCAAAGGATAGACAACAGCATTGTAAAGCGTGGTGGGAATATTCTGCAAAGAGACATCGCCACTAGGACAAGAAGGCATCTCAGCACCCAAGTGCATCTTCCACTGAGGGCTGAGCGGAAGGACATCCTTAGGCATGGGGTTCTGCGAGAAGCGGTCGTCGCCAAAGGCTATGAGATAAGGTTTCTGAGGAATGAAGTGAACAGCACCATACTTGTTGATAAAACGGATGGCTATCACATTGTCGCCCTCCTGGAGCAATCCCTCAGGAATGTCATAGCGACGAGGAGGATACTGATAATAGGTATGACCTATCTCCTTGCCATTCAGATAGGTGACGTCCTGATCGAAAAGCGTGCCCAACAGAAGGCGGGCGGGCTTTCCTGCGTGTACCTTATCTATATATATATGCTGACGAAGCCAGACACTTCCTAAGCCTCGCCAAGTCCAGTCATTCTGGTTGATTACCTGCCAATCGTTGTCGTTTAATTGGGCCGTTTTGTAAGAATCACAAGGGTCGTTAGCATCCAGCAACTTCTGCCATTGTTGCGAAGCCTCGTTGTTAGCTTGCGACTGAGTCTTCACATAGTTATCGTTCTGGAAGAGTTTAGTCTTTTGAATCAATTGAGGATAGTCCCCCTGCAAAGAATCAGCTGAAATCCAGGCTTCAATGGGTGTTCCACCCCAGCTATTGACGATAATACCCTGAGGAACACCCGTCTGCTTCTGCATGCGAAGACCCAGGAAAGAACCCAAGGCAGAAAAGCCCCATGCGTTGTCCTTTGTCAATGTCTTCCACTTGGTAGGCAGGATATCCTCACGGACTCCATGCGTATCTGTGGTATTGGGAACACGGAACAAACGGACCTTATTGTTATCAAAATGGTCGATTTCATCGGTATATTGTGGATAAACACGCTCAATGGTGACGTCCACATTCGACTGGCCGGAACAGAGCCACACATCGCCCACTAAGACATCCGTCAGCACGACATCGCCTACTATCATGGTATAGGGACCACCCGCCTTCATCTTTGGCAGGTCAATGCGCCAACGGCCATCTCCGTCGGCTATGGCGACATACTGCCGCTTCTGCCAGCGAATGATAATCTTTTCACGAGGGTCGGCTTTACCCCAAACAGGAACTGGTTTCCCTCGCTGGAGCACCATGCCCGACTGGAACAACTGGGGTAGTTGAACTTTTGCTTCCGTTGGCAGGAAACAAGCGATGACCGATAGTAACATCAACAGTTTTCGTTTCATTGTCTTTCTTAATTGGTTTTGATGCAAAAGTAGGGAAAAATGCTCGAATAAACAGCAAAAAATACAAAATTATTTGTCTATGCTACAAAATAAGATAGTTTTTGTAACAATAAAAAACATCCATTTCATCCGAACATTGTACCTTTGCAACAGAAATTAAAACCAATAACATTATGGCAATAAACGAAACGACAGAAGCTAAAGGCTTCTACAAACTATCCTGGCTACAGCGCTTCGGATTCGGCTCTGGCGACTTAGCGCAAAACCTCATTTACCAGACCATCAGCATGTATCTGCTGTTCTTCTACACCAACATCTTCGGTCTGGACCCTGCTGACGCTGCTACTATGTTCCTCGTGGTTCGTCTGGTTGACGTGCTTTGGGACCCCTTGGTAGGAACTTATGTTGACAAGCACAATCCCAAATTAGGTAAGTATCGTTCCTATCTTGTCTTAGGCGGTATTCCCTTAACGGGTTTTGCAATCCTCTGCTTCTGGAATGGCTTTGCTCCATCACTGGTATATGCATACGTCACCTATGTAGGTATGTCTATGCTTTATACCTTAATTAACGTACCTTATGGCGCCCTAAACTCCTCGCTGACTCGCGATACCGACGAGATTACCACGCTGACCTCTGTCCGTATGTTCCTGGCTAATGTTGGTGGATTGTGCGTTGCTTCGGGTATTCCCCTTGTTGTAGCCACCTTTGCTCCCAAAGATGCACAGGGTGAAGCAATCATTAACACGCCAGAGGCTGCCAGCGCATGGTTTATTACAATGGGCATTTACGCCATCGTAGGTCTGCTGCTGCTCATTTTCTGTTTCACACAGACAAAGGAGCGTGTCGTAATGGACGAAAAAGACATGGACGATGTAAAGGTGTCTGACCTGTGGACTGAGTTTGTCCGCAACCGTCCCTTGCGCATCCTGGCTTTCTTCTTCATCACCGCCTTCGCCATGATGTCCGTAGGTAATGCTGCCGGTTCTTACTATATGACCTGTAATCTGGAAGCTACCTCCGACCAACTGGCAATCTTTATGGGCTTAGGCTCAGTCCCTGCCTTTATTTTCATGCCACTGGTTCCTGCTATTAAGAAAAAAGTGGGTAAGCGTGGCATGTTTAACATTTTCCTGACAATTGCCATTATCGGTATGGGCATCCTCTATGTAGTGAGTGTTGTTCCCTCATTGAAATCGCAGATGTGGATTGTCTATGTAGCCCAGTTCATTAAGTCCACAGGTGTCATAGTAGCCACAGGATATATGTGGGCTTTGGTTCCTGAGGTCATCTCATTTGGTGAATACACCACAGGCAAGCGCATTTCTGGTATTGTGAACGCCTTAACGGGCATTTTCTTCAAGGCCGGTATGGCTTTGGGTGGTGTAGTGCCAGGACTGGTACTCTCCTATGTAGGCTTCAATGCCAAAGTTACCACACAGACTCCGTTTGCAGAGCAGGGTATCCTCTGGCTGGTATGTGTTATCCCTGCCATCCTGCTGGGTCTTGCCATGTTTATCATCTCTAAGTATGAGCTGACTGACGAGGTTATTGACAAGATTAACATGGAAATTGAAAAAAGAAATCATTAATATGAAAATTTTTAAGTTAGTAGTTTTTACATTAGTAGTTTTGGCATCTGAGACAGTTCTTGCGCAGAGCTTGCGAGAAGCTGTAGGCAAGTACTGCCTCATCGGTGCTGCTGTTAACCAATGGCAGAGCGACGGACAAGTGCCAAAGGCTAATGCTGTGCTTCAGAAGCACTTCAATTGTGCCGTTGCCGAGAATTGCATGAAACCCGAAGTGTTAGCTCCTGCCGAAGGTATCTTTGATTTCCGTGTAGCTGATAAGTTTGTGGATTACTGCCAGAGACTTAATCTAAAGGTGAATGGACACTGTTTGGTTTGGCACTCACAAGCTCCTGACTGGTGGTTTACCAACGGCTATAACGCATCACCCGCCTCAAAGGAAGTCCTCAAAGAACGGCTGATCAAGCACATTAAGACGGTTGTTGGCCATTTCAAGGGCAAAGTCTTTGGTTGGGACGTTGTCAACGAGGCTATCGAGGACGACGGTTCATTCCGTAAGTCTCCTTATTACAACCTGCTGGGAGAAGAATTTATTGAGATTGCCTTCCGCACTGCCCATGAAGCAGATCCTGATGCAGAACTTTACTACAACGACTACTCTATGTCCAAGCCTGGTAAGCGTGAGGCTGTATGTCGGCTGGTAAAACGCCTGAAGGAAAAAGGACTGCGCATTGACGGTGTAGGTATGCAGAGCCATAACGGACTGGACTATCCTGACTTAAAGGATTATGAAAAATCCATTGACGCCTTTGCGGCCTGTGGNNGCTGCCGTTGAACAAAACTTTGAATTCCAGCAAAAGTACAATCCATATCCTAATGGGTTGCCCAAAGACAAGCAAAAGGAATTGGACAAGCGTTGGACAGACCTGTTTAAGATTTACTATAAGCATCGTGCCCAGATAGGTCGTATCACCTTGTGGGGTGTCTGCGATGAGAACTCATGGCTCAACGGATGGCCTATTGCCGGACGTACCAACTATCCTCTTCTCTTTGACCGCAATTATGAAGCGAAACCCATTGTTAACGAAATTATCAACATTTTTAAATAGAATAGACTTATGAAACCACGTTATCTTTTCCCCGATGATTATATGGCTGACCCCTCAGCCAATGTGTTTAACGGCAAACTCTACATTTATCCTTCTCACGATTGGGATGCTGGTGAGTGCTTCGACGATGATGGCGGTCATTTCCAGATGAAGGACTATCACGTGCTGTCATGGGACGATATTGAGAATGGTCCCGTTACCGACCACGGTGTGATTCTCGATGTGAAGGATGTGCCCTGGGCTGAGAAGCAGATGTGGGACAATGACTGTGTAGAGAAAGACGGAAAGTATTACCTTATCTTCTCTGCCAAAGCCTATGACGGCGTGTTCCGTCTGGGTGTGGCTGTTGCCGACAAGCCCGAGGGTCCGTTCACACCAATGGAGAAGCCTATCCGCGGCTCGTTCTCTATTGACCCCTGTGTGTTCAAGGATGACGACGGACAGATTTATACATATTTCGGAGGTCTGTGGGGTGGACAGCTACAATGGTGGCATCCGCTGCCCAACGGAAAAGCTCCTGTCTATGGCAAGTATGGCGACCAGAACGGACTCGTTGACCTGGGTGCTGCCCCTGACCATAAGGGTGAGCTCTTTACAACAGCAGATACTCCTGCCATTAACAGCTGCGTGGTTCGCATGAGCGATGATGTGCAGCAGTTTGCAGAGGCTCCTCGTGGCGTGGTAGTGCTCGACGAGAATGGTGAGCCTATGAAGGCTGGTGATCCTCACCGTTTCTTCGAGGCCTCATGGATGCATAAATACAATGGAAAGTATTATTTCTCCTACTCTACGGGCGACAGCCATTTGCTTTGCTATGCTATTGGCGACAATCCCTATGGGCCATTCACCTATAAAGGTGTCGTTCTTGACCCCGTGGTAGGTTGGACCACCCACCACTCCATCGTAGAGTTTAAAGGCCAGTGGTATCTCTGCTACCACGACTGCGTACCCTCGAATGATATTACCCATCTGCGCTCTTTGAAAGTGCAACAGTTGTTCTACAATGAAGACGGAACAATACAACGGGTTATCAATGAATAACAACCAACTATTATCAAACTATTACACCCAGCATCGTGACGAATTAGTCCAATTCATCATGGTGCGAACGGCAGATGTCGAGTTGGCACAGGACATGGTACAAGACATGTTCCTACGCCTGCTTGACAGACGTCGACTCATTACTGAGCAAACCCTCCCTTGCCTCGTTTACACCATGAGCCGTCATGCTGTAGCCGACCACTATCGCAAACGCCGGGTTTTCGAAGAATACGAACATTACATCAGTAAGTCTGATTCCACCACAGAAATGGAATCGATTATCTCTGCCCACCAACTGATGGAACGCATGGAATACTCACTGGCTCGTCTGTCCGAGGAATGTCGTACGGTTTATCGCCTACATATCTATGATGGCATGAAAGTAAGCGAGATTTCCCAACAACTTTCACTACCCTACAAATTGGTAGAGAATCGTCTTGGACAGGCACGTAAAACAGTACGCCAACAGTTAAAGGCCTGTGTCTGATTTTTACAGAATCAACCTCTGCATGTGGCTTGGAGCAAACACGTTCTGAGCCACATCTTGTACTTGCGACGCTGTAATGGCATCAATTCGCTGAAGAAGTTCGTCAACATTGCGTTCACGATCATAGTGCAAGAAGTTCCTGGCAAAATCCAACGCATATTGCTCACGATTGTCACATGCAATGACTATCTGTCCTTTTAATTGTCGCTTTGCAGTTGTCAGTTGACGTTCACTAAGCGAATGCTGCATAAAACGGTCCAACTCTCGGTTAACTAGCCGGATGCATCGTTTTACATCCTGATGGTCACAGCCAAAATAAACCGACCAGCAGCCTGTATCACTGTAACTGGCCATCGAACTTTCAACCGTATAAACCAACCCGTGGCGCTCACGCAAGGAGAGATTCAAGCGAGCATTCATCCCTGGTCCTCCCAAAATATTATTCAACAGATAAAGAGGTAGGCGACGTGCATCATTATAACCAAATGTACGGCTACCCAACATAACATGAGCCTGATGATGCAGCTCCATCGATTGGGGCTTACTCGCAGCAATAAAAGGATTGTATTCCACATGAGGCACGACTGTATTTATCTGTATATCCTTCAACCTCGTCTCCAACATTCTTACCAACAAAGGAAAGTTCACATCACCATAAGCAAAGAATATGGCATTATCAGGACGGTAGTAACGGGAGGTGAAGCGACGGGCATGGGCTGATGTGAAAGTCTGTACTTTCTCGCGCGTACCTAATATATTATGTCCGAGGGGATGACCGCTGAACAGCATATTCTCGAACTCATCATATATCAATTCTGCCGGTGAGTCGTTATAACTCTCTATCTCATCACAGATAACATCCACTTCATGCATGATTTCCTGCTCAGGATATACGCTGTTGAAAACAATATCCGTCAGCAAATCGACAGCCCTGCTCAAATGCTCTTTTAGAATAGCTGCATAAAAAATGGTATCTTCCTTATTGGTGAAAGCATTCAGGTCACCACCCACACTCTCCAAACAATTCAATATCTGGAGAGCCGAGCGTCTCTTGGTACCTTTGAAAGTAACATGCTCGCAAAAATGGGCAACACCCTCCTCGCCTTCAGCTTCCTGACGGGCTCCCGTATTGATGCCGATACCACAATAGACAACCGGTGATGAGGAAGGTAAATGAATAATGCGCAGACCGTTACAAAGCGTAGTTGTGTTATAATTCGTCATAATTGCATGCAAAGTTAACGCATTTTTAAAAAATAGTTGTAACTTTGCAGGAAAAATATATAGTTATGCGAAAAGTTATTGGAATCGGCGAAACTGTGCTAGACATCATATTCCGTGGTAATCAGCCCATACAAGCACTGCCTGGTGGCAGTACATTTAATGCTATTATATCACTCGCTCGCTCTGGTGTACCAACCAGTTTCATCAGCGAAACCGGCAACGACCGTGTAGGTCAGGCCATTATCCAGTTCTTACGTGACAACGGTTGTAATGCAGATTGTGTAAGCGTTTATCCAGACTCCAAATCACCCCTCTCGTTGGCTTTCCTTAACGACAAGAATGATGCCGAATACATTTTCTATAAGGATCATCCCAAGGACCGTCTCGACTTCATCTATCCCAACGTACAGCCTGATGATTTGGTCCTGTTTGGTTCTTACTATGCATTAAACCCAGTTATTCGTCCTCAAGTCAAAGCCTTCCTAGAGTATGCCCACCAGCGTGGAGCCATTCTCTACTATGATGTCAACTTCCGTGCATCCCATCAGCATGAGGTGATTAAGTTGACTTCCAATTTACTCGAGAACTTTGAACTGGCTGATATCGTCAGGGGCTCAAAGGAAGACTTCCAGATTCTTTTTAAGAAAGACAATCCTGATGTTGTTTATCGTACACAAATCTCGTTCTATACCAAGAAGTTCATCTATACACAGGCAGGCGATCCTATCGAACTTCGTGGGGACAACGGAATGAGTAAGCAATATCCGGTAGCGCCTGTTGAGACGGTAAGCACCGTCGGAGCTGGCGATAATTTCAATGCAGGCTTCCTCTACGGTTTGATAACTCATGACATCACACGCAATCATATTGAGCAAGGACTCTCGGAAGAGCAGTGGGATTGCCTCATACAAAGCGGACAAAAATTCTCTGCCGAGGTTTGTAGCAGTCTCAATAACTATGTATCCCCTGAGTTTGGTGCCGAACGAAAGAAACAATTGGAAAACAAGTAATAACATAAAACTAAGACAATATGCAAAAGATTACCGAAAACATTTACTACGTTGGTGTTAACGACCGTAACAAATCACTGTTCGAAGGCCTCTGGCCTCTGCCTAATGGAGTTTCTTACAACTCTTATCTCATTGTCGATGAAAAAGTATGTCTCATTGATACCGTAGAGGTTGACTTCTTCACCCAGTATATTGAGCATATCCATGAGGTCATCGGTGACAGAAAAGTCGACTACCTTGTTGTCAATCACATGGAGCCTGACCATAGTGGCTCTATCGCACTCATCAAAAAATACTACCCAGAGATCAAGATTATCGGCAACAAGAAGACTTTCCAGATGATGGAGGGTTTCTATGGCATTGCTGATGGCACCTTAGAAGTTAAGAACGGTGATACTATCGAACTGGGAAAACAAACGCTGAATTTCGTATTGACTCCCATGGTTCACTGGCCAGAAACAATGGTAACCCTTTGTGGCACTACCCTCTTCTCTGGTGATGCCTTCGGATGCTTCGGTGCCCTGAACGGTGGCATCATCGACTCTCAAATCAATTGTGACACCTTCTGGCTGGAAATGGAACGCTACTACTCTAACATTGTGGGGAAATACGGTACTCCCGTACAGAACGCATTGAAGAAACTGGCAGACGTAAAATTGGACTTCATTTGCGCCACCCATGGTCCCGTATGGCACGAATATATTAATAAGGTAATAGGCATCTACGACCGTCTGAGCAAGTATGAAACCGAGCCCGGACTTGTCATCTGCTACGGCACCATGTATGGCAATACCGAGCGAGCTGCTGAGGTCATTGCACGCGCTGCTTCTGAGGCAGGTATAAAGAACATTGTGGTTTATAACGTCTCTCAGACCCACCACTCCTACATCATCCGCGACGTGTTCCGCTACAAGGGTCTCATTGTGGGTGCCCCCACCTATAACACCGCCCTCTACCACGAGATGGACGTGCTGCTCTCTGAGTTGGCAGGCAAGGACATCAAAAACCACCTGTTAGGTTGGTTCGGCTCATACGGCTGGGCCTCCAAGGCAGTCAGCGAGATAGCACGCTGGAATGAGGAGAAGTTGCATTACGAGCAGGTTGGGGAGCCTGTAGAAATCAAACAGAGCCTCACTGCCGAAACAAAGGCTGCATGCGAAGCCCTGGGACGTGCTATGGCTGAACGCCTGAAAGCAGAACAATCCTGATGAGTACACATTACCAGTGTGGTCAAAAGAAATAAGGTGGAGCTACTCTCACGGGTAGTCTCCACCTTTCTGCAAACTCCAAACTATCTTATGAATAGCAGCTCTCGATATTTAGGTAGTGGCCAGAGCGAATCATCAACGATAAGCTCCAACTTGTCAATCTGATAGCGAATCTCGTCCAGCTTCGGCTCCACCTCGTCATGGTAGGCTATTGCTTTCGCATGTTCATCGTCAATCTTATTGGCTAACTTACGGGCATTGACCAGTTCTTCAACGCCTTTCTCAATAGCACTGGTACGCTCAGAGATCTCCTCGATAATCTTCTTGTTACGTGCAGAAAGCTTGTCGGCAGTCTCTATGGGGAATACCACAGCCATGTGGTTCAGGTTGGTGAGCAACTCACTCTGGTAACGTGTAGCCACTGGGATGATGTGGTTCATCGAAAGGTCGCCGAGTACACGGGCCTCAATCTGAATCTTCTTGGTGTAGGTCTCCCACTTCACCTCATTGCGGGCCTCCAGCTCCTTCTTCGTCATCACGCCCAGACTCTCAAACATCTCAATGCTTTCCTTATCCAGGTAACGCTCGAAGATGACTGGGCAAGACTTCTCGACGTCAAGACCACGCTTCTCGGCCTCAGCAACCCACTCGTCGCTATAACCGTTTCCGTCAAAGCGGATGGGCTTACAAGTCTTGATATCCTCGCGCAGCACGTCGATGATGGCGTGGAACTTGGCACTGTGTTCAGTACCGGCGAGTTTCTTCTCGAACTCAGGAATCTTGGCATCCACACGCTTCTTGAAGTTCACAAGTGCTTCGGCTACGGCACTGTTCAGGGCAATCATCGCACTGGCGCAGTTGGCCTCAGAACCTACAGCACGGAACTCAAAACGGTTACCTGTGAAGGCGAATGGAGAGGTACGGTTACGGTCGGTGTTATCAATGAGCAACTCCGGAATCTCAGGGATGTCCATCTTCAAGCCCTGCTTGCCAGTCATAGCGAGGAAGTCCTTGTCGGCTTTCTCAATATGGTCGAGCAGTTCGCTGACCTGCTTGCCAAGGAATGAAGATACGATGGCAGGGGGAGCCTCGTTCGCACCCAGACGGTGAGCGTTGGTAGCACTCATGATAGAGGCTTTCAGCAGACCGTTGTGCTTATAGACACCCATCAGTGTCTCAACGATGAAGGTTGCAAAGCGCAGGTTGGCCTCAGGAGTCTTGCCAGGGGCGTGCAACAGAATGCCGTTGTCGGTGCTCAAGCTCCAGTTGTTGTGCTTACCGGAACCGTTGATTCCTGCAAATGGCTTCTCATGGAGCAGTACGCGAAAACCGTGCTTGCGAGCCACACGCTTCATGACAGACATGAGCAACATGTTATGGTCAACGGCCAGGTTTGTTTCCTCAAAGATAGGTGCCAACTCGAACTGGTTGGGAGCCACCTCGTTATGACGTGTCTTACAGGGAACACCCAGTTCCAACGCCTCAATCTCCAGCTCACGCATGAAGGCAGCCACACGCTCAGGGATACTGCCGAAGTAGTGGTCATCCATCTGCTGGTTCTTGGCAGAGTCGTGTCCCATCAGGGTACGACCTGTCAGCAACAGGTCAGGACGGGCAGCATAGAGACCTTCGTCCACGAGGAAATACTCCTGTTCCCAACCGAGGTTAGAGGTAACCTTCTTCACACTGGGGTCGAAGTAATGGCATACATCGGTAGCAGCTACATTGACAGCATGAAGGGCACGCAGCAGAGGTGCTTTATAGTCGAGTGCCTCACCGCTATAAGATATAAATACGGTGGGGATACAAAGCGTATCATCAATGATGAATACAGGCGAGGTGGGATCCCATGCAGAATAGCCACGGGCCTCGAAGGTGGAACGGATACCACCAGAGGGGAATGAAGAGGCGTCGGGCTCCTGCTGTACGAGCAGCTTACCTGTGAACTCTTCTACCATACCACCCTTTCCATCATGCTCTATGAATGAGTCGTGTTTCTCGGCTGTACCCTCTGTCAGAGGCTGGAACCAGTGTGTATAGTGTGTCACACCATTCTCTGTAGCCCATTGTTTCATACCCTCGGCTACTGCGTCTGCCACCTGACGATCCAGTCGGGAACCATTGTCCATTACATCAATCATCTTTTCATAGACGTCCTTCGGAAGATACTTATACATCTTCTCGCGGTTGAAGACCTTCTTGCCAAAATACTTTGCCGGTCTTTCACTGGGTGTTTTTACATCGAGAGGCTTCTTTTTGAATGCCTCGCCGACAACCTGAAATCTTAAAGCTTCCATAATCTTATTAATTTAATGTGGTTTGCTTACAATTTGCTGTTTTCGTCGGCAAAGTTACGGCATTTTGAAAGAAATCTAAGCAAATTTTATCCTTTTTGTTTGAATAAACATTTTGTTTGTGACACTTTGTAAATGTTTGAAGGATTAAAGGTGTCACTTTGTTATCATTTTGACCTCAAAACCTAGCATTTCGTTACAAAGTGTCAAATGTACAATTCTTTATAAACAAAAAAGCTAATGACTACTTGTCTACAACACCATATTGTATTACCTTTGCAGCCAATATCAGACAATACGTTAGTAAAAGTAAGGATAATATGACAAATTGCAAACTTCAAACCAGAAAAAAAGAGCAATTTAGTGGACTTTACCAACCAGACTATGAGCATGACGCATGCGGTGTAGGCATGGTGGTGAACATTAATGGTGGTAAGAGCCATGAATTGGTGGACAATGCACTGAAAGTGCTGGAGAACATGGAACACCGTGGAGCTGAGACTCGCGACAAGACTGGCGACGGAGCCGGTATCATGGTACAGATTCCGCACGAGTTTATCCTGTTGCAGGGTATCCCCGTGCCCGAGAAAGGTAAGTATGGAACGGGACTGGTATTCCTGCCAAAAGATGAAAAAGCACAGCAGGACATCCTCTCTGTAATGATCGAGGAGATTGAGCGCGAGGGTCTCACGCTGATGCACCTGCGCGCTGTGCCTACTAACCCTGAGGTGCTGGGTGCGGCTGCTCGCGAGGTGGAGCCCGACATCAAGCAGATTTTCGTTACAGGCATCGCCGACGAGCAGGTGCCCGTATTCGAGCGTATATTATATAAGGTACGCAAACGTATAGAAAACCGCATCGATAACGAGGATTTTTACATCTGCTCGCTGTCGAACAAGAATATCATCTACAAGGGTATGCTGACCAGCGGACAGCTGCGTCGCTACTTCCCTGACCTGTCGAACGATTACTTTACAAGTGGATTGGCGCTGGTACACTCGCGCTTCTCTACCAACACCTTCCCCAAGTGGAAGTTGGCTCAGCCCTTCCGTCTGTTGGCCCACAACGGAGAAATAAATACCATTCGTGGTAACCGCGGTTGGATGAAGGCTCGCGAGAGCGTGCTGAGAAGTGAGGCCTTGGGCGATATCAAGGACCTGCGCCCCATCGTACAGGAGGGTATGAGCGATTCTGCCAGCCTCGATAACGTGTTCGAGTTCCTGATGCTGAGCGGCCTGAGCCTGCCACAGGCAATGGCTATCCTGGTGCCTGAGAGCTTCAACGACAAGAACCCCATCAGCGAGGATCTGAAGGCCTTCTACGAGTATCACTCTATCCTGATGGAGCCTTGGGACGGTCCTGCAGCGCTGCTGTTCTCAGATGGTCGCTACGCCGGCGGAATGTTGGACAGAAACGGACTGCGCCCCAGTCGTTACACCATTACCAAGAGTGGTATGATGGTAGTAGCTAGTGAGGTTGGCGTGATGGACTTTGAGCCAGGCGACGTGGTATCGAAGGGCCGCTTGCAGCCAGGAAAGATTCTGCTGATTGACACCCAGGAGGGTAAGATATACTACGATGGCGAGATTAAGGAGCAGCTGGCTAAGGCGCATCCTTATCGCGAGTGGCTGAACGAGAACCGCGTGCAGCTGGAGAAGTTGAAGAGCGGTCGTAAGGTGGACAACTCAGTCAGCAACTTCGAGCAGAAACTCATCACCTTCGGCTTCGGTCAGGAGGATATCGACAAGACCATCATCCCAATGGCCACAGCAGGTCAGGAGCCTGTAGCTGCCATGGGTAACGACACGCCGCTGGCAGTCATCTCAGACCGTCCACAGGTGCTGTTCAACTACTTCCGTCAGCAGTTCGCTCAGGTCACCAACCCTGCCATCGACCCCATCCGTGAGGAGCTGGTAATGAGCCTGACAGAGTACATCGGCGCCGTAGGAACCAACATCCTGACGCCCGATGCCAGCAACTGTAAGATGGTGCGCCTGCCACAGCCTGTGCTCACCAACACCCAGCTCGACATACTTTGTAACATCCGCTATAAGGGCTTCAATACGAAGAAACTGCCCATCCTGTTTGATATTGAGAAGGGCGAGGAAGGCTTGCGTCAGGCTCTGGACAAGCTCTGTCAGGATGCCGAGGCCAGCGTTGACGAGGGTGTAAACTACATCATCCTCTCCGACCGCGACATCGACGAGAAGCACGCCGCCATCCCATCGCTGTTGGCTGTATCAGCCGTTCACCACTACCTGATTAGCGTGGGTAAGCGCGTACAGACAGCCCTGATTGTTGAGAGCGGTGAGATTCGCGAGACNNCACAAGATTCAGGAGGAGTATGCTACAGCCGAGAAAAACTACATCAAGGCTGTGGATAAGGGTCTGAAGAAGATTATGAGTAAGATGGGTATCTCTACCATCCGCTCGTATCGTGGCGCCAAGATTTTCGAGTCTATCGGCTTGAGCGAGGACCTGCTACGCCGCTACTTTGGCACAGAGGTGAGCACCATCGGTGGTGTAGGTCTGAAGGAGATTGCACGCGATGCTATCCGACTGCATGAGGAGGCAAACCTCAAATCTCAAACCTCAAATCTCAAACCCCTTCAGAATCAGGGCCTCTTTGCTTGGCGCAAGGATGGTATCAAGCACGCCTGGAATCCTGAGACCATTGCACAGCTGCAGCTGGCTACCCGCCAGGGCAACTACGAGAAGTTCAAGCAGTGGTCGGCCATCGTCGACGAGAAGGAGAGCCCCATCTTCATTCGCGACTTCTTTAAGTTCAAGAAGGCTGCCAAGCCAACACCTATCGACGAGGTGGAGCCCGTTGAGAGCATCGTGAAGCACTTCGTAACAGGTGCCATGAGCTTCGGCGCGCTGAGCATCGAGGCCCACGAGGCACTGGCACTCGCCATGAACAAACTGGGTGCACGCAGTAATACTGGTGAGGGTGGTGAAGACAACGCCCGCTATCACTCAGAGGTGGATGGCGTAAGCCTTTCAAGTAAGACCAAGCAGATTGCATCAGGACGTTTTGGTGTGACAGCCGAGTACCTGGTGAATGCCGAGGAGATACAGATTAAGGTGGCACAGGGTGCTAAGCCTGGTGAGGGCGGACAGCTGCCTGGCTTCAAGGTCAACGAGATTATCGCCAAGACGCGTAACGCTATCCCTGGCATCTCGCTGATTTCGCCTCCACCTCATCACGACATCTACTCGATCGAGGACCTGGCTCAGCTCATCTTCGACCTGAAGAATATCAACCCCACAGCTGCCGTCAGCGTGAAGCTGGTAGCCGAGAGCGGTGTAGGAACCATCGCCGCTGGTGTGGCTAAGGCCAAGGCCGACCTCATCGTCATCTCTGGTGCCGAGGGTGGTACTGGTGCTTCGCCTGCAAGCTCTATGCGCTTCGCTGGTATCTCGCCTGAAATCGGTCTTGCTGAGACCCAGCAGACGCTGGTCATCAACGGCCTGCGTAATCAGGTTCGCCTGCAGACCGACGGACAGCTGAAGACTGCCAAGGACGTGATCATCATGGCCATGTTGGGAGCCGACGAGTTCTCGTTTGGTACGCTGCCCCTCATCGTGCTGGGTTGCGTGATGATGCGTAAGTGTAACACCAATACCTGTCCCATGGGTGTGGCCACCCAGAACCCCGAGTTGCGCAAGCACTTCCAGGGCCGTTCGGAGTACGTGGTGAACTTCTTCACCTTCCTGGCCGAGCAGGTGCGCGAGTACCTCAGCGAGATTGGCGTACATAGCCTGAAGGAGATTATCGGACACACAGAGCTCATCGAGGTTGATACCACCAACGCTACCGATAAGCAAAAGACCATCGACTTCGCCCGCCTGCTCCACAAGCCTGAGACAGAAAAAGCTCTCTATTGGGATCGTGGCGCATTCACCAAGGTCAGCGGCGTGAAGGACGAGGAGATTATCAAGGCTGCCGAGAAGGCTATCAACGATGGCGAGGAGGTGACACTCGACTATGCTATCAAGAATACCGACCGTGCCGTTACCACCATGCTTAGTGGCGTCATCGCCAAGAAATATGGTGAGGAGGGTCTGCCCGATAATACCATCAACATCAAGTTCAAAGGCTCAGCCGGTCAGAGCTTTGGCGCCTTCGCCGTGAAGGGCGTCAACCTGAAGCTCGAGGGCGAGTG
>LXOW01390882.1_pt1 | contig 31864 bp, 27 predicted proteins | sample 1368591 | NCBI WGS metagenome assembly LXOW01 (sample SAMN04884650, study PRJNA319009) | bovine gut metagenome | isolation source: Cow rumen | host: Bos taurus | place: Italy: Legnaro (PD) | collected 2014-07-09
AGGCCATCCGCCAGCGCGCCTTCGACGGCATGCCCTACATGGGCTGGAGCGCCGGCAGCAACGTGGCAGGTCCCACGCTCTGCACCACCAACGACATGCCCATCGTCATGCCCGCCTCGTTCGACTGCATGGGTCTGGTGCCGTTCCAGATCAACCCGCACTACACCGACTTCTTCGACCCGAAGCACGGTGGCGAGACCCGCGACGACCGCCTGAAGGAGTACATCATGGTGAACCCCAAGGCCACCGTCGCCGCCATCCGCGAGGCCACTGCCCTGTGCCTCGAAGACGGCAAGCTCTCCCTCATCGGCAAGCCCAACAAGATGAAGGTCTTCAAGACTAAGCTGGAGAACACCAAAGAATACGGTATCAAGGACCACCTCGAATTCCTGCTGAAGGCGTAAAAAAAGCACTAGTTAGATTGTAAAAAAAAATACGGCGGCGTACATTTCTGTACGCCGCCGTATTTGTAATAAGGTAAATGCTTGTGAGCCATTATCTCTTTCTGGCCTTAATTTCTAAGGAACTTGAACTTCTGTTAGAGTACATTTTCAAATGAGCCTCATTCCCCGTCACGCTGTAAATATCGTAGCGATAATACTCATTGCCGTTGACATACGTCACAATTGTATTATCATCGACAGTATAAGTACCACTACCTGTACCGAAATACCCTGTACCGTAATAGGTGCCATCGTCATGGAATGTTATGCTAAACTGATAGTCGCTGTAGTACGAACTGGTAATGTCGACCCAGCCACTACTCAATTTAACCGCAACTCCATCCCATGTGCCAATCATTTTTTCCTTGTACGGAGATTCGGATTCGTCTTTTCCGCAGCTCGAGAAAAACAATGCTGCCGATGCAAACATAAGCATCAATAATCTTTTTGTTTTCATTTTGTGGTGTATTTGTAAGTTTTGTGCATTATTGCCGTCAAATAAAAAGGTACAAGCCTTTCCATCTGCCTTACTGGTTCACCACAACCATTTACCACAATGGACACTTGTACCTATAGAAAGCACAAAAGTCCCAATATGGTAAATGAAAACTCGAATCTCTTCAAGGTGGTGATTTGTAAGGCAACTGAGTTCTTCTACCATCATCGCTGTAACTCTTGCAATGACGATGCAAAAGTACAAACTTTTTTCGATATGGCAAAATTTTTGTATCTTTGCAGCCAAAATCATTACGACTATGACGAAATATATCGGAGCGCATGTGAGCGCATCGGGGGGCGTGGGGAACGCCATTTTGAACGCGGAGGCTATCGGGGCCAACGCCTTCGCCCTGTTCACACGCAACCAGCGCAGTTGGGTGAGCAAGCCGCTGCCACAGCTGGAAATTGACGGCTTCAAGGCGCTGCTCATCGACCGCGGTTTTGCACCCGAGATGGTGCTACCGCATGACAGCTACCTGATCAACCTCGGCTCGCCCGACGAGGAGACGCTGCAAAAAAGCCGTGCGGCCTTTCTCGACGAGATGCAACGTGCCCAGCAGCTCGGCCTCAAGCTGATGAACTTCCACCCGGGCAGCCACCTGAACAAGATAAGCGAGGAGGAATGCCTCGACCAGATAGCCCGCGAGGTGAACCTCGCCCTCAGCAAGACCGAGGGCGTGACGGCTGTGATAGAGAACACCGCCGGACAGGGCACCAACCTCGGCTGGAAGTTCGAGCATATCGCCCGCATCATCGAGGGCATCGACGACAAGAGCCGCGTGGGCGTCTGCATCGACACCTGCCACACCCTCGCCGCCGGCTACGACCTGAGTACCGAGATGGGCTACCAGTTCTGCTTCGAGGAGTTCGAGCGCCTCATTGGCTTCAAGTACCTCCGCGCCATCCACCTCAACGACAGCAAGAAAGGCAACGGCAGCCACGTGGACCGCCACGAGGTGCTGGGTGAGGGATTCTTAGGCAAAGCCTTCTTCCCGCGCTTTATGCACGACGAACGTTTCGACAACATGCCCATCATCCTCGAAACTCCCGACCCCACCCACTGGGCCGAGGAAATCCGCTGGCTGCGTTCTCTCTAAGCTCAATCAGAACTAAAAGAACAAAAAGAAAATGGAGACGCCAAAGATACACCCTGATACCCTGCCGTTCCTGCAGGATCTGACGGTGAACAACAACCGGCCGTGGTTCAACGAGCATAAAGACCGCTGGATAGCCATCAAGGAACAGTTCGAGGCTTTCACTCAAGGCCTAATCGACGAAATGGAGAAGTATGACGACACGCTGGTGGGCCTGACTCCGAAGAACTCAGTCTACCGCATCTACCGCGACACGCGCTTCTCGCCCGACAAGACCCCTTACAAGACCCATATCGCCTGCTTCCTCAGCAGCTGGGGTCCGAAGAACAGCGGTGTGCCAGGCTACTACTTCCAGCTGGGCACCGAGGAGGCCTACGGTCTAAAGGGCACCTGCAACCTTGGCGGCGGCATCTTCATGCCCTCGCCCGAGGCCCTCAACGCCATCCGCCAGGAGATATTCTACTGCACCGACGAGTTCCTCGCTATCATCAACAACCCCACCTACAAGAAATATTTCGGCAAGGAGTTCTTCACCCTAAAGAAGCTGCAACGTGTCCCCAAGGGCTACCCCACCGACTGGGAGCATGCGGAGCTCTTGAAATACAAAGACTACTGCACCAGCCACATCATGCCCGAGAAGTTCATCGCCAGCGAGAAATTCTTCGACGAGGTTTTGAAAGTATGGAAAGCAAGCATACCACTGAACCGCTTTGTGCAGAGAGCCATGGAGGAAGTGAAATAAAAAGCCGGAGGCGATGCCTCCGGCTTTTTTATAATGTTCCTACGGGAGCTGCTAGACAAAAATACCACCCATCAGCGACACGAACAGGGCCGCGGGAGCAACATAACGGACAAGAATGTGGTAGAACACCTTGAACCACGAAATCTTCAGCACGCCATGGTTGGAAAGTTCGTCGTAGATATCCTCCTTCTTCATCACCCATCCGAAGAAAATCACTGTCAGCAAGGCACCAATGGCAGGTAGGTAGGAGCCGGTAAGCGTGTCTACCCACTCAAAGAGATTCATCCCTCCAGGCGTGATACCACTAAGCAGCCCTCCGGTGAAGGAATAGGCCACCAAAACTCCCACCACTGCTGCTGCCGCAGAAACAACCACTGCAGCCACATTGCGCTTCATACCACGGTCGGAGAGCCATGCCGTCAGCGTCTCGAGGAGCGAAATGGCCGACGTCAGTGCCGCCAAAGCAAGTAACAGGAAGAATATCACGGCGAAGATGGTACCTACGGTACCCATTGAATTGAACACTATAGGCAATACTTGATAGACCAATCCCGGACCGCCGGCGGGATCCTGTCCCTCAGCAAAAACGGCAGGGAAGATGGCAACACCTGCCAACACCGCGATAGCTGTATCGCAGACGGTAATCCAGGTGGCAGTCTTCAAGATATTGCTGTCGCGCGGGACATAAGAACCGTAGACAATCATGGCACCCATACCCACGGAGAGCGAGAAGAGCGCCTGCCCAAGGATAGCAAGCACTCCTTCCCACGTGAGCAGCGAGAAGTCAGGGTGGAACAAATAGACAAGACCTTTGGAGGCTCCCGGCAGCGTCAGCGAGCGCACACAGAGCGCCAATACAAGAATCAGAAGGAGAGGCATCAACAGCTTGGAAATCTTCTCAATGCCTTTCTGTACACCACCAAGAATAATCAGCAGTGTGAAAAGCAGAAAGAGTATCAAAAATACCACAGGCTTCCAGGGCGATGCGGCAAAGCGACCAAAGTGGTCAGCAAAACCGTCATTGGAAACAGAAGCCAGAGCACCTGTCACCGACTCCCAGAAATAGCCCAGCGTCCACCCCGAGATGACGAGGTAAATGGCGAGGATGAGGAAGCAGGTAAGCATGCCGAATAGACCCACCATCTTCCACGAGGGGCGTTTGGGGTAGAGGGCTGGGAATGCCTTCTCAGGCGCAAATCCCGAACGACGTCCGATAACAAACTCCGTCATCAGCAGCACCATGCCAATCAAGAACACAAAGGCGAGGTAGACCACCAGACAGGCGGCGCCGCCATACTGTCCGCAGATATAGGGGAAACGCCAGATGTTGCCAAGACCGATAGCCGAACCTGCGGCAGCCATAATGGCGCCGAAAGAAGAGGTAAATCCTGTTTTATTATCTGCCATGTACTTTTTCGTTAAAAATGTGGAGACGCACTATTGTACGCCTCCACATATTGACATTCAAAATGAATTATTCACCCTTGATATTGGGCTCCTCGAGACCATAACCCTTCTTCTTGTCGACGGCCTTGAGGTAGACCGAGATGAGCAGGGCGGCGATACCCAAGGCGGCCAGCATCACCAGTGCCCAGGTATAGTCAATCTCGTGGGCGGCAACACCTTCCTCATTGGTCTTGTTGAGAACAATACCAATGAGGGCGGGGAACAGACCGAGACCAATGTTCTGAATCCAGAAGATGGCGGCATAGGCAGAGCCGATAATCTTCTCATCCACCAGTTTGGGTACCGAGGGCCACAAGGCTGCGGGCACCAGCGAGAACGAGGCACCGAGAACGAGGATAGTGGCATAGGCCACAACAACGCCACCCACAGCAGAGGCTGCCGAAACTCCCGGAAGGATGAAGGCGAAGGTGAGGTGGCAGATAACCAGCAGGATAGAACCAAGCATCAGCATGGAGGCGGCTTTACCTTTGTGGTCGACATAGTTGCCGAGGATGGGGGTGATAGCCACAGCCAACAGCGGGAACACGGCGAAGATAGTCTCGGCAGTGCCACGCATGTAGCCCATGTAGCAGTAGATAACCAGCGCCACCACAGCGACAGCCATCAAACCGTATTTCAGACCCTTGTTGGTCTTAATGAAGTTGCTCGAGAACGAACCAGCAGCCACAACGAGCATCAGCGCATACTGTACCCAGGTCACCGTCTCTCCACCCCAGAAGGTGTTGGGGTCGGCGGGAGTGAGCTCCAGGTTGCACTGCAGCATGTTGACGGCATATTTCTGGAAGGGGAAGATGGCGCTGTAATAGAGCACACAGAGGAGAGCCACCAGCCAGAAGCCGAGGCTGGAGAATATCTTTCCCAGGTCGCTGATTTTAAAGGGGTCATCCTTCTCCTCGGCCTCGCCAGTCTGTGCGTCGAGTTTCTTGTCCATGAAGAAATAGACAATGAACATCATCAGTGCAATGCAGAGCAGCACCACGCCGAAGGCAACGGAACGGGAGACGCTCACCTCACCGCCGAGCTTGGCAAAATAGGGGCTGAAAATCATGCAGGTGGCCACACCCAAACGGGCGAGAGCCATCTCACTGCCCATAGCCAGAGCGGTCTCGCGGCCCTTGAACCATTTGACGATACCACGGCTCACAGTAATGCCGGCCATCTCACAGCCGCATCCAAAAAGCATGAATCCACACGCGGCCAACTTAGCCGATGCGGGCATACCTTCGGCAAACGGAAGAATAGTGCCGACAATGGGAATCTGGCCGTCCCAGTTAAGGTGAGTAGTGAACCACTGTTCAAGACCCGTGCCAATAAAACTCTCGCTGCAAGCGTAGAACTTGATAATTCCGCCTATCAGCATTACAGCACCCGAAAGAACAGCCGTAAAGCGCACACCCATCTTGTCGAGGATGATACCGGCAAAAATCAGGAAGAAGACATAGACGTTGAGAAACACCTCAGCGCCCTGCATTCTGCCAAAAGATTCGCTGTCCCAACCACGGGTGTCCTGCATAAGGTCCTTGATTGGCGACAAAATGTCCATAAATACATAGCTGCAGAACATGGCCAAAGCCAGCAGCAGCAGAGCTGTCCAACGCATTCCAGCGCTGTCTCTCAGTGTTTTAATACTTGTTTGTGTCATACTATCTAGGATTTATTGATTATTCCAAACGGATTTGCAAAGATACAAATAAAAAATGACATGGTGGCGACAAATTGAAAAAAAAGTTAAAAAATATGGTTTGCAAAGGAGTGATTATTCACTCTCATATTCTCATTATCGAACTACAACTTTATTTATCTCTTACAAAAATAAGAGGTGAGTAGTTGTTGAGTAGGAGATGAGTAAGAGTTGAGTAAGAGTTGATACCTATTAGACACTGATTGCCTGACAATTACGAATGCACAATTTTTTGTTTTTTTCAACGTTATTGAAAATATGGAATATGTTTTTGAAAACAGGGACATTGTCCGGGACTATGAATGTGATATTCAGGGAATTGTAAACAACGCCAACTACCAGCACTACATGGAGCACTCGCGGCACCTCTATGTGCTGGAGCGCGGGGTAAGTTTTGCAGAACTGCACGAGGAGGGCATCGATGTGGTGGTGGCGCGGTTCGAGATTGCCTACAAGGTGCCGCTGCAGCCATGCGACGAGTACATCTGCCGTCTGCGGCCCGTGAAGGAGGGCATCCGCTATGTCTTCCACCAGTCCATCTTCCGTGCCTCGGACAACAAGCTCTGCTGCCAGGCCAAGGTCGACTGCGTGGCAATGAAAGAAGGCCGGCTTGTGGCCGGCCTCCCTGAATTGGATGCTTTATTGTAAGCGCTACTCGACGTTGAGAATATAATAGTTCTTCTTGCCTTTCTGGACGAGGATGCAGCCGCTGGCAAGGATGTCGGCGGCGGTGAGGGTGCAGCCTTCGGCGACCTTCTGCTTGTTGACGCTGATGGAGTTCTGCTTCAGCTCGCGGCGTATCTCGCCCTTGCTGGCGAACATGCCCACCTCGGCAGCGAGGTCGACCAGCGAGGCACCAGCCTCAATAGTGGCGCGGCTCACCGTGTACTGCGGCACACCGTCAAAGACGGAAAGCAGGGTGGTTCGGTCGAGGCAGTTGAGTTGCTCAGTGGTAGCCTTGCCAAAGAGGAGTTCACTGGCAGCTATGGCGGTGTTATAGGCCTCTTCGCCGTGCACGCGGACAGTGATGTCCTTGGCGAGGGCTTTCTGCAAGATGCGCTGCTCGGGGGCTTCGGCGTGCTGCTTCTCCAAGGACTCAATCTCCTCGCGGGAGAAGAGGGTGAAGATGCGGATATACTTGGCGGTGTCGACATCGGAACAATTGAGCCAGAACTGGTAGAACTTGTAGGGGCTGGTCTTCTCGGGGTCGAGCCACACGTTGCCGCCCTCGGTCTTGCCAAACTTGGTGCCGTCGGCTTTGGTGATAAGGGGGCAGGTGAGAGCGAAGGCCTCGCCACCTTCCATGCGACGGATGAGTTCGGTGCCGGTAGTGATGTTGCCCCACTGGTCGCTGCCGCCCATCTGCAGTTTGCAGCCCTTGGTGCGGTAGAGAGTGAGGAAATCGTATCCTTGGAGCAGTTGGTAGCTGAACTCGGTGAACGAGATACCAGTCTCCATGCGTTTCTTGACGCTGTCTTTGGTCATCATGTAGTTGACCGTGATGTGCTTGCCCACGTCGCGGATGAAGTCGAGGAAGAGGTAATCCTTCATCCAGTCGTAGTTGTTGCATATCTCGGCGCCGTTCACGGGGTTGTCGAAGTCGAGGAAACGCTCGAGCTGGTGGCGGATGCACTGGACGTTATGCTGTATTTCCTCGACAGTGAGGAGTTTCCTCTCCTGGGCCTTGAACGAGGGGTCGCCGATCATGCCCGTTGCGCCGCCCACGACAGCCAAAGGCTTGTGGCCGGCCATCTGCAAGTGCTTGAGCAGCATAATGGAGACAAGATGACCGATATGGAGCGAGTCTGCCGTGGGGTCAATACCCACGTAGGCCGTAGTGACTTCTTTGCGGAGTTGTTCTTCGGTGCCGGGCATGATATCGTGAATCATGCCGCGCCATTTCAATTCTTCAACCAGGTTTGTGTTCATCTATTATATAAATATGTATTCATTTAATATAAAAGAGGTGCTGTCCTTTCGGGCGGCACCTCTTTTCTTTGTTTATTGTATCCAGCGCCCGATTAGCGAACCATCATCTTGGCAGTGGCAGTGTGGCCACCGATGATGACGTTGATCAGATACATGCCCTTCGACATGCCGGTGCAGTCGATAGTATACAGGTGTTCGCCTTCGGTGACATGGCCGAGATTACGGTTGACCACCAAGCGGCCACTGAGGTCATAAACGCGGAGGACGGCATTGCCGGCGACCTCGGCATTGAGAGCAATGTTAGCCTCGCCATAGACGGGGTTGGGATAAAGGTTCAGGCTGCCGGCGCCAGTGGCGTGGACAGTGGGGATATCGACAGGATTGTAGTCTTCCGGATTGACAACCTCATTCTCAAAGTCGGTCACATACTCCATATCCATGAAGATACCGCGGCCATAGGTGCCAAAGTAGATGGCACGCGGCCATTTGGTCTTGGCAAAAGCATAATGGTTGGCAGTGATACCGGTATGGGTGAGGTTGTGACGGACAGGAAGTTTGCGGGTCTGCTGCACAATGGAGGTCACAGGAACGCCGGTAAGCTTGTTATAGACGGTCCAAGCTCCATTGTTTCCACGGACATAGACACCTTCCTCGGCACCCACATAAATATTGCCAGTAGAATCCTCGACAAGGGCGCAGTAGGCCGGCATCGAGCTGTTGCCCAATGCAATCGGCTCAATAATGTAGCTACTCTTGCTGGCATTTTTCACCAGAGCCACATTGGCATAGCTGTTGGTATCGTCCTCGAAGGTGAGCACCAAGCGGTCCTGACCATTGCGGCCGTCAACCGTAATCGAGCTGATGGCACGGGGGAACCAAGCGTTACCTCCAACCCTGAGGGTATCAACCTTAATCAGCGAGCTCGAGCCCTTATCGACCGAGACCGACTCGCGGATGGTGTAGTTATCCTGGGTGAAGTCAATGTTCTTAAAGCCCTTGAGGCGCAGAAGCATGGAACGATGGTTTTCGATATCGTAGACCGAGACATAGGCATAGAGACCGTCGCGGCTGAACACAGCATGACGGGGATAGTAGTTGGCGCTGGGAGTGCCAGACACGCGGGAAATGGTGTAGATGGGCGACCAGAAGTGCAGTTTTTCATGCAGACCCTGAGTGGTGAAACCGTCGCGGTATTCGGCGCTGTCCCACACCTTGGTGAAGTCGGTCGGTGCCCATGAGAACCAAACGCCCATCACCGGAGGAACATCCTGACTAACGCTACTGATGCTTCTGCTGGCAATGGCAAGCATGTGCGAGCGGATGGGATTGACCACCGAAACGGTATCTCTGGCATAAAGGTTATTTGACGTGTATTCATATTCAAAGGGGTAGTCGGCGTTGGCGCGGCTGAAGAACACAGCCTTGTCGCCACGTTTCATCTTGAACGAGCTACCGCGGCCGGTACCCACACCGATGGTATCATTGTTGATAGAGGTATCGGCGCGAACAATAACGACAGCGCTGTCGGTGCCGGGCAATGCCAGCCAGACGGTGTCGTAGTTGGGGTTTGTAGCATTAAGCTTGCGGAGAATGTAGCCCAGAGTGTCGACACCCATCTTGACCATGCCGTTGAACACCGTGTTGGTGTCAGTCTCCCAGAGAGAGATGGAACCGATGGCAGGACCGCCATTGATTTCGTTGGTCATGAAACCTTGACCGCTGGTCCAAGTGGTGGTATTGGTATAGTCGAGATAGTCAGCATAGGAGCGTCCAATATTGGCATTTTCAGCAGAGGTGAAAATGGTGCGACGCGAAAGAGGGTTCACCTGCTGGAAGGCCGAGGCGGCGACAGCGCCACCGTTGCCACTCCAAAGGATATTGGCCTCGTGGTTGAGATAGCGCGAGCAGTCGTCGAACCAGGAGTAGTTCTGGTTTCTGTAAAAGGTGGGGTCAGTGATGTTATGGTCGAGGTGTGCCTCGATAATGGGGCAGGCATTGTTATTGGCACCGCTGATGAGGGTACCGTCGGGGCAGACTGCCAAACCGTTAAGCTGGACATTGTTCAAGCCTTGGTTCTCACCACGAAAGCCGGCGAGGTCGTTCTCACTGCTGAAATTGCGAATGCTTGAATAGACACCACCGTCGGTGGCAATATAGTAAGTGTGGTAGCCCACACCGTCCTTGATACGCCACACAGGGATAATCTGGTGGATGCCCGAGTGAACAAAACTGCTGTTGCTGAACACCATGCCCATATAGTCGCCATAATTGAGCTGCTGCTCGCTGGCCGAAGCGGTGGTCCACTGGTAGTAAGAACCGTCAACATAACCCACACCGACCATGATATTGGTGCCGCCAATCACCACGCGACGGGGATTGAGGGGATCGATGGCAATGGCGCCGCAGTTCAGACCCGAATTATAGATGATAGGCATAACGGACGAAGTAGTGACAACGTTCCAGGTCTGCTCGTTGTTGGTCACATAGAGGCCTTCCATGTATCCTGTTTGGTCGATAACCATGGCATAGAGGAAAGTGGTGTCGCTTCCCTGCGAGACCGCAAGCTTGATGCGAGTATTGGTACCGCCAAAGGCCGAATTGGAAGCCGAGACATTGATTGGGGTCAACTCGCCATTGGTGGCTACCTGGCCAAGACGCCACAGCTGGTTGCCGCTCGAGAAGAAGGCGATGTTGCGGCCACGAGCAATAACCATCTCGTCGACATTGCCAGGGAACACCGGGTCGGCATCGTTGATGGGTGCCCATGTCGTACCCTCGAGGTGAACCAAACGGTAGAGGCCTTCCGAGGTAGCCACATAGAGGTAGAGCGTATTGTTGCGGTAAATGTATTCAATATCTTTCACCACATTGAAAATCTTGCCCGAGGCGGTGAAAATGGTATCAAACTTATTCTCCGCCGGGTTGTAGCGGAAGATACCCTTGCCCTTGCGCGACATCCTGCCATAGGTGCTGCCGTAGTTATAATCATCACTGCCGGTGCCGATGTAGATGTTGCCGTCGGGGTCCTGGGTCATGCAGCTGATGGGAAGAGACACCTCACGGCCACTGTTGTCATAGAACGGTACGTGGTGCCAAATAGCGGTGTCTTCAGCCAAACGCTCGTCCATGCCCAACTTGACATAAAGGTTGCGGAGAATCTCGACGTTGGACGATTTGACAAAGAGACCGCCGGTAGTTGCACCGGCATAGATTGTGGTGCGGCTTGCATCCTTGCAATCGACAACGAGACTCGAAACCGCGCCGCCGACATTGGAGGGACCGATTTCATAGAATTTCCCGTCAGAAGTGCCGGTTTGGGCGTTGACAACGCCTCCGGCCAAAGTCAAAAGGCCTACATACAAGCCGAGAAGTACTTTGTTTCTTTTCATAAGATATTAATAATTAATTTAGTATTTTATATTCTTTCAATTCAATCAACGGACAAAGATACACATTTTTTTCAATATACATATAGAAATTATTTAAAAAAGAGTAAAAAATAAGTTTTTTTGCCATTCGGAAAATTATTCGTATCTGTTTTCCAACTTTATTGAATGCGGCACCGAGGGCATCGACTAGGCTGGGAGCGCGGACGGCCTCGTCCGCGTCACCGTGAAAGACGGACGCATCGTAGTGGAGGGTGCCGAAGGAGAGACGGTGAGGGTGTACGACATGATGGGTTGCGAGGTGCATCATAACACTGCCCTTGCGGACGAGCCGTCCGCACTCCCGGGAGGTGTCTACCTGGTCAAGGTGGGCAATCTGCCGGCCCGAAAAGTCGTGGTGGTCCGGTAGATTTCGGGGCCCGGATCCCGCAATGATAATCAATAAGTTACAAGCATAAAACGGCACTTAACCAGTTGGTTAAGTGCCGTTTGTGTGTTTCATGAATTTTTGAACAAATCATAATATACTGATAATTAGTATTCTATAGGCATCATCTCTTACTCAACTCTTACTTATGTCTTACTCCTCTCCTACCCTGGTCTTACAAAGATAGGAGATGGGTAGGAATTGATAATGTTATGATAGGTGATTAACAGTAAGATAAAGGCGAGCGGAGTCTAACTGGTGCAGATGGGCTTGGCACGGGCATGAGGCATGGTGATGGCGAGGTTTTTTAGTTGCTAGTTTTAGTTGCTAGTTCTAGCTGTTAGTTTTAGTTGTTAGTTTTAAGATTTTTTCAGAAAAGGGAGACAATAAATGTTTTGGTTTTTAGTTTTTAGAACATTAGGACTCAAAAAACAAGACAAATGGATTCGATTAACATTCAAGAGCTTAACGAACGTATTGGACGCGAGAGCGCCTTTGTCGACGTACTGACCATGGAACTCGGCAAACAGATTGTAGGCCAGAAGCACATGGTGGAAGGCCTGATGATTGGTCTGCTGAGCAACGGCCATGTGCTGCTCGAAGGTGTCCCCGGTCTGGCCAAGACACTGACCATCACCACCCTGGCCAAGGCCATCGATGCCAAGTTCAGCCGCATCCAGTTCACCCCCGACCTGCTGCCCGCCGACCTGCTGGGCACCATGATTTACAGTCAGAAGAGCGAGACCTTCCAAGTGAAGAAAGGCCCCATATTCAGCAACTTCATCCTTGCCGACGAAATCAACCGTGCCCCTGCCAAGGTGCAGAGCGCCCTGCTCGAGGCCATGCAGGAGCGCCAGGTGACCATCGGTGAACAGACCTACCGTCTCGAGGAGCCTTTCCTCGTCATGGCCACGCAGAACCCCATCGAGCAGGAGGGTACCTATCCCCTGCCCGAAGCCCAGGTGGACCGCTTCATGCTGAAGGTGGTCATAGGCTACCCCAAGCGCGACGAGGAACGCATGATAGTGCATCAGCAAGTGAACTGCGTCCCCGCAGCGGGGAATAATTCTGCCGAACAATCCAGGGCCATCCTGAAGCCGGCGGACATTCTGAAGGCTCGCGAGCTGGTGCGCGAGGTGTATATGGACGAAAAGATTGAAAACTACATCACCGACATCGTCTTTGCCACCCGCTACCCTGGCAACTACGGCCTGGAGAAACTGCAGCCCTTAATAAGCTACGGTGCTTCGCCGCGCGGCAGCATCAACCTGGCCGCCGCCGCCAAGGCCTACGCCTTCATGAAGCGCCGCGGCTATGTCATCCCCGAGGATGTGCGCGCCATTGCCATGGACGTGCTGCGCCACCGCATCGGCCTGACCTACGAGGCCGAGGCCGAGAACGTCACCAGCGAGGAACTGGTGAACGAGGTGCTGAACCGCGTGGATGTTCCCTGATGCTAGTAGAACTAGTAGTACTAGTTAAACTAGAAATACCATGAACGAAGATATAATCAAAAAGGTTCGCAAGATAGAGATCAAGGCCAGGGGACTGAGCCAACAGATGTTCAGCGGCGAGTACCACTCGGCCTTCAAGGGGCGCGGCATGGCCTTCAGCGAGGTGCGCGAGTACCAGTACGGCGACGACGTGCGCAACATTGACTGGAACGTCACGGCTCGCTTGGCGCATCCTTACGTGAAGATTTTCGAGGAGGAGCGCGAACTGACGGTGATGCTGCTGGTCGACGTGAGCGGCTCGAACCGTTTCGGCACCCACGCGCAGTTCAAAGAGGAGTTGGCCGCCGAGGTAGCCGCAACGCTGGCGTTCAGCGCTATAGCCAACAACGACAAGGTGGGCGTCATCCTCTTCAGCGACCGCATCGAGAAGTTCATTCCGCCGAAGAAAGGCCGCTCGCACATCCTGCGTATCATCCGCGAACTCATCACCTTCCGTCCCGAAAGCAACGGCACCGACCTGGCACAAGCCTTGGGATACTTCCACAATGTCATCAAACGTCGCTGCACAGCCTTCCTGCTGAGCGACTTCTACGACCACGGCTACACCGACGCCCTGAAACTGGTGGCCGGAAAGCACGATATGGTGGCGCTGCGCCTTGTGGACCGCCGCGAGGAGCACATGGAGAACCTTGGCCTGGTGAAGTTCTACGACCCCGAGAGCACAGAGACACTGTGGGTTGACACCGGCAGTGCCGCTTTGCGCCATGCCGTCGATGAGCGAGCCGCCAACGACAGCCGCGAGGTAGAGACCACCATGCGCCGTTACGGCATTGACATGGCCACCATGTACACCGGCGAGGATTTTGTCAAACCGCTAAGGAGTCTGCTGGCAAGGAGGAGCTAATGGGAGGTTATAAGGTTATGAGGTTATCAGTTTATAAGGTTATGAGGTGTTTAGGTTATAAAACCATGAGATTATCCATATTATTGTTTCTCATTTCTCATTTCTCGTTTCTCATTTCTGCCCAGACCCCGATGCGGATCAGTGCCGACACCATTGTCTTGGGCGACCAAACGACAGTCAGCGGCCATTTCGACCAGCTGTGGGGCGACGCCATCGTGTTGGTGAGCCAACGATTCGACAGCATCAAAAGCGAACAGCAGGCTGTTGTCACCAGTTTTGAACCCGGCGAGCATTGGATACACTACTCCCCCTCCGACTCCTTGCCACTGGTAGTCACCGACGTAGATGTTGACACCACCACTACCGAGATACGCGATATAGCGCCTATCGTATTGGTACCGCATACCTTCTGGGAAATCTTCCGTTGGGTGCTTCTGGCACTGGGCATCATAGCTTTGGCACTGCTCGGATGGTGGATTGTCACCCATCGGCAAAAACTGCAGCAGGTACTGGGAGCCGCCGAGCCCGTCGACACCCGCACCCCCGAGGAACGCGCCCTCGACAACCTCGAAGCGCTACGCCGCCGCCAACTGTGGCAAGCCGGCAAGACCAAGGAATACCACACCGAACTGACCGATATTGTGCGCCAGTTCATCGAGGAGAGCACCGGAATCCGCGCCACCGAGATGACCAGCGACGAGACCATCGAAGAAGTGAGAAGTGAGAAGGGAGAAGGGAGATGTGATCTGCTCCGCAACATTTTCACAACGGCCGACTTGGTGAAATTCGCCAAAAGCGAGCCTCTGCCCCACGAGCACGACCGCTCGATGAACGAGGCGGTAACGTTCGTCAAGGCACTGTGGGAACAGATAAAGCCTCAGGAGACAGAAGATAAAGGGGAAATAGAAGAAGAAAAAGAGGGAAAGGGTGAAGGAGAGAAGGAGAGAAAGAAGAAAGGAGGAATGAAACAATGAGCATTATCACTTTTGCCCATCCCTGGATGCTCCTCGGGCTGCTACTGGTGCCTGCCCTTATCGTGTGGTGGATATTCCGCTACCGCAAACAGGAGGCCGCCCTACAGCATTCCAACATTGCACTTTTCGCCGGCATGGGACACAACCTTCGCACCCGTCTGCGCTGGCTGCCCTACGCGCTGCGCGTAGCGGCCATAGGTGCCGCCGTGGTGGCGTTGGCAAGACCCCAAAGCATGCTGAGCCGCCAGGAGATGACCGTAGAGGGCATAGACATCGTCATGGCCATGGACCTCTCGGGGAGCATGCTAGCCGAGGACTTCAAACCCAACCGTCTGGAGGCTGCCAAGAAGGTGGCCGCCGACTTTATCGAAGGCCGCAAGAACGACCGCATGGGCTTGGTGGTCTTCGCCGGCGAAGCCTTCACCCAGGTACCCTTGACTATTGACCACCATGTGCTTCTGAAGCAACTGGGCAACCTCAAGAGCGGCACCATGCGCGACGGCACTGCTCTCGGCGACGGCCTCGCCACGGCCATCAACCGCATCAAGGACAGCGAGGCCAAGAGCAAGGTAATCATTCTGCTGACCGACGGTGTGAACAACCAAGGCAGCGTCGACCCCCACAGCGCCGCCGAAATTGCAGCACTCTACAACATCCGTCTCTACACCATCGGCATAGGCTCCGTGGGCAAAGCCCCCTACCCTTTCCGCGACCAGTTTGGCAGGGTCCACTACCAGAACATCGATGTGGAAATAGACGAAGCCCTGATGCGCCAGATGTCGGCAGCCACCGACGAAGGCCGCTATTTCCGCGCCACCAACAAAAAGGCCCTCGAGGAAATCTTCAGTCAGATTGACGAGATGGAAAAAAGCAAAATCGACGTCACTCAATATGCGCAGACCAAGGACGAACAAGCCCCATGGCTGTGGATAGCCGTGGTGGCGCTGTTGCTCGAGGCTCTGGTGCGATGGGGTTGGATGAAGTTATAGATACGATAGATTTGACAGACAAGATAAATGATACATTTTGAACATATAGAATATCTGTGGTTGCTGGCAGTAGTAGCGGTTATGGGGCTCTTGTGGGCCTACATGACCTGGCGGCAGCAGCGGCGACTGGAGCAATGGGGCGACCGCACCATGTTCGGCCGCTTGATTCCCGACCGTTCAGGCTGGCGTCCAGCCATGAAAATGGGGCTCACCATCTTCGGTATTGCTTTATTGGTAGTGGCCCTGGCCAACCCTCAGGTAGGCACTAAGATAGAGAAAGGCAAGCGGGCTGGCAGCGACATAGCAGTGTGCCTCGACGTATCGAACAGCATGATGGCCGAGGACCTTCAACCCAACCGACTTGAACGTGCCAAGCGCGTAGTCTCCAACCTGTTGGCCACCCTGGCGGGTGACCGTGTGAGCCTAGTGGTCTTTGCCGGTACCAGTTTCATACAGATGCCTTTAACCAACGACTACAGCGCCACCAAATTGTTCCTCGACCAGGTGAGTTGTGACATGATACCCACCCAAGGTACCGCCATTGGCGACGCTATCTCCAAATCTATGGAGACCTTCGGCTACGGCGACCCTGACCGCGACTGGGAAAAGAACAAGGGACGCGCCATCATAGTCATCTCCGACGGCGAGAACCATGAGGACGATGCCGTAGGCGCCGCCCGCGAAGCCGCAAAAGAGGGTATCCGCGTATGCACCATCGGCATGGGCATGTCAGAAGGTGCCCCCATCCCCGAAAGTACCTCCCGCGGACAATCCAACAACTACAAGCGAGACCGTGAGGGTAACGTCATCATGACTCACCTCAACGAGCAGATGCTGCGCGATATAGCCGCGGCCGGCGATGGCGTCTATGTGCGTGCCAACAATGCAGGAAGTGGCCTCGGCGACATCACTTCGCTCATCGAAGGTCTTGAGAAAGAGGAGTTCGGAGAAGCCGTTTTCAGCGCCTACGAGAGCCGCTTCATGTATCCACTGGCGGCGGGCATTCTCTGCCTGATTGCCGAAGTTCTGTTCTATGAAAGAAGAAACCGCAAGTGGAAACTATTTGAAGGGGAGGAATAAAAGGAGTAAAGTAGTTAAGAGAAAATGAATAAGATTGAAAAAATAGGACTTATAGGACTCATAGGACTCATAGGACTTACCCAAGAGGTAAAAGCCCAAGCCAATCGCCACATGCTGCGCGAAGGCAATCGAAGCTATAACAAGGAGCGCTTCGACCAAGCCGAGGTGGCCTACCGACGCGCCTTGGAGAGCGACAGCACCGACTACCGTGGCCAATACAACCTTGGCAATGCCATGTACCGGCAAAAGAAATACGACGACGCCATCCGTCATTACGATCAAGCGTTGCAAAAGCAGGAACTCGAGGGCAAACAGAAAGCCAACGCCCTGCATAACATAGGCAACTGCCACCTACAATCCGGTCTTGCCAATCGAGAGCAGGGAATGCAGCAGTTCCAACAGGCCGTAAACGCCTACCAAGAAGCCCTCAAACTAGATCCCAAGAACGAAGACACCCGATACAATCTGGCCTACGCCCGCCGTATGCTCCAGCAGTCACAACAACAGCAACAACAAGGCGGTCAAAACCAACAGAATCAGCAAGACAACCAAGACAAGCAGAACCAACAGAATCAGCAGAACCAACAGAACCAGCAAGGGCAACAAAACCAACAAAACCAGCAGAACAACCAAGACCAGCAGAGCAACCAAGACCAGCAACAGCAAAAGGGGCAGCGCCCCAAGCCTCAAGACCAACGTAAACAAGACGCCGAGCGCATGCTTGAGGCTGTAAAAAATAACGAGCGCCAAACCCTGAAAGATCAAACCAAGAAGATGCAAGTCGGCACTGTGAAGCAAAGTGACAAGGACTGGTAATTTTAAAGAAGATAAGACATATGAGAAAGATATTGTTCATACTTATACTTTTCATTTTTAAATTATCAATTTTCAATTCAGCCTGGACACAAGGAATTACCATCCAGGCACCTAAAAGCGTATTTGAGGGAGACGACTTCACCGTCAGCTTCATTGTGAACGACAATACACGCGACTTTCATGGTCCCACCTTCAAGGGATTCTCGCTCCGTGCCGGCCCCCAGACCTATTCCTCCTCTTCCATGACTTTCGTCAATGGACAAATGTCCTCTTCTATTAAAACAACCTTTTCCTATACTCTCACCGCCGATTTGGTCGGAACCTTCACCGTCGGTCCCGCCACCTGCACCGCCAGTGGCAAGAAACTGAGTTCTGAGAGTTTTACCATCAAGGTCGAGAAACCGACCCAAGCTCAAATACAGCAACGTCAACAACAACAGCAACAAGCCCAACGCCAACGGCGCCAAGCCTATGACCCTTGGGCCCAGCAACCACAACCCGCCTCAAAAATCGACGACAACACCCTCTTTGCCCGTGCTTCTGTCAACAAGGCCAATCCCTACCAAGGAGAACAAATAATCATCACCTATAAGGTCTACTCCCAAATACCCATCCGTCAATATGCCATCGACAAACTGCCTGGCAACAAAGGCTTTTGGGCAGAGGATCTTAGTGTCAACCAGCAGAAAATCAAACAATACGAAGAGACCCTTAATGGGCGGCAATACATGGTGTTCGAAATCCGCAAAGGGGCCCTCTTTGCCCAAGAGAGTGGCAAACTGACCATTGAACCTCTTGATCTCAATGTCCTTGCCATGGTTCAGGCTCAACGACGCCGGACAGGGTCCATCTGGGACATTTTCGACGACCCCTTCTTCAATATGGCACAAGCCATCGAATACCCACTCCACACCAAACCTGTCGGCATCAATGTCAAGCCCCTCCCTACGGGTCCTGACGACTTCAGCGGTGCCGTTGGCTCTTTCGCCGTCAAAGGAGGGCTCAACCTCAAGAGCGTCAAAGCCAATGAAGCTATCACCTATAGCCTTACCGTCTCTGGCCGCGGCAACCTCATGCTAATCACACCGCCCACCCCTGAATTCCCCTCCACCTTTGAAGTATATGACCCACAAATAGAAGACAATATCTCTAAAGGAGACAACGGTGTCTCTGGCAATCGCACCTACGAATGGGTGCTTATTCCCCGCAGCCAAGGGAAATACACCATCCCTTCCTACCGCTTTGTCTACTTTGATCCCTCCACTGCCCAGTATGTCACCCTTACAGTCCCTGCCCAAACGGTCGATGTTGCCAAAGGTAAAGCCTCTACCGGCAGCGGAAAAGACGATATCCAACTACTCAACCACGACATCAACTACATTCATCCCATCGGAAAACTTAGCCCCGTCAAGAACGAAGAGCACATTCCCTTGAGCTACTACCTCTCCCTGTTCGCCCTAATTTGCATTACCATTGCAGCCATCCTTTATGGCAAACGACACCAAGCCAACGCACAAAATATTGTCGGCATCCGTAAAAAACATGCCACCCGCATGGCACGCCGCCGACTGAAAAAAGCGGCCTCCCTCCTGGGCTCCGACAACACCAACCTCTTCTACGAGGAAATCTATAAAGCCATCTGGGGCTGTCTCTCTGACAAGTATAGCATTCCTCTCTCTCAACTCAACCGAGACAACGTTTCCGCATGCCTTGTCGAGAAACAAGTGCCTGAAGACCAACAACAGAGCATCATGAATGTACTGCAAAATGTAGACTTTGCGCGTTTTGCCCCTGGCGACGCCGAAGCTCAAAAACAATCCATCTACGACGAAGCACTCAACATGATTGTGAATTTAGGTTAAAGGATATAAGAAAACAAGACAATGAGAAAGATTCTGTTTATATTATTATTTTTCAGTTTTCAGCTTTCAATTTTTAATTCAGCCTGGGCGCAAAACGAGAGCGTCTCCACTGGCAAGAAAGCCATCCAGGAATGGGTCGAGGAAGGCAACCGACTCTATCGTCAAGGTGAATATGACGTCGCCATCGACCACTACCGCATGGCCATAAGTTCCAACTATACTTCAGCCAACCTTTACTACAACCTGGGCAACGCCTATTACCGGACAGGACAAATGGGATTGGCCATCCTGAACTACGAGCGTGCCCTGCGTCTCAGCCCCGGCATGACCGATGCCCGCCAGAATCTTGAACTGGCCAACAGCAAAACCACTGACCGCATCACCGTCCTACCCAAACTATTCCTTGCCCAATGGTACGACAGTCTCATCACATGCATCTCCCCTTCTACCTGGCGAATCATTCTCTTCGTCCTCCTAGTGCTCCTATGCGCTTCGGTGGTGGTCATCTACCTCTCTCGCCGCGTCGGACTCCGCAAGGGGGCCCTAGCCACCGGCATCGTCACTCTCATCCTCCTTTTTGTAGCCGTATGGCTGACGATAGCCTCCACGCGCCACTTTAACGCCCGCAGCGAGGCCATCGTCATCGATCCCTCGGTGGCTGTAAAAAGCTCCCCCGAGAGCCAGAGTGTCGACAAACTTATTCTTCACGAAGGCACCAAAGTCTCCATCACCGAGACACTCTCCACCTGGCACAAAATCACACTCTCCGACGGCACTACCGGCTGGTGCGACACCAACTCAGTCGAAAGAATCTGAGGATTATGATTAAGATATTAAGGTCAAGGTTAACTTTAAGGTTTAAGACAAAACATTTGTCTTGTCTCCCTATCTCCTTATCTCCTTACCTTACTTCTCACTTCATACTTCTCCTTTTCCCCTTCTCACTTCTCACTTCTGCCCTCCACGCCCAAAACATTGTCTACCAAAGCAATACCTCCTGTGGATGCGATATCCGTTACGTTGACGGCATCGAGACCATTCGCGACGACACCCTCTATGGTTTCCGACGCATCGACGGCACCGTCATCGTTCCTCCATCCTACCGATACGTCGACGAATTCAACAACGGATACTGTCGCGTCTGGTTGGACTACGGCCAATGCGGACTCATTGACACCACCGGACGTCTTCTCGTTCCCTGCATCTACGACGGTGTCTCCATACCTTCCGAAGGACGCATTCTGGTGGCCAAAGGCAATCTCTACGGCTACACAGACCTGCAAGGCCGTCCCGTCATACCTCCCCGCTACCTCAACGCCAGCCCCTTCGCCTGTCACCGAGCCGTCGTGGCACTCCACGAGACCGATAGTCTCCAGTGCCTTTTCATCGACACCTTGGGCCACCCTCTCTACTCCGACACCTTCCAAAACGCGACACCATTCTCGTTTGGTTATGCTGCCGTCATGAAAAACCGTCATTGGGGCATCATCGACACCCTTGGCCATCAAATCATCCCCCTCATCTACAGTCACCTCTCCGTTCCTAACCAATACACCTTCTTTGCCGGTGACGCTAACGGCCTTTCCCTGTTCCATCTCCCTGACAGTCAACCCCTCACCCCCTTCATCTATCAGCCGGTCACAACCCTCTCCGAGGGGCGCATAGGCGTCTCCCATAATGGCAAACAAGGCTTTCTCGACACCCTTGGCCGTCTGGTGATACCCTGCATCTACGATGAAATAGGGCTCTTCCGCCACGGCCGCGCATTTGTCCGCATCGACACCCTCTGTGGAATCATCGACACCAGCGGGCGCACCATACTCCCCCTCCAATACCACAACGCCACACCTCTCGGCGACAAATACGTCTACCACGACTCCCTCGCACTCATTGAACAAAACCATCACCTTGGATATGTAGACCTTCAGGGCAACATCGTCATACCCCTCCAGTTCGACAAAGCCTATCACTTCTCCAACGGCCTCGCGCCCGTCTACCTCCAAGGCCACTGGGGCTACATCGACACCAACGGCAACCCCTACCTCCCTTTCATCTTCGACATCGCCTCCCCCTTCGAACATAGCCGCGCTGAAGTCTACCTCCATGGCCACCAGCATATCATTGACCCCCAAGGACACTGCGTCCGCAACTGCAACGGAATCATTTCTTTTAGATAAGAATTAACATGGAACATCCAGGAATAGTAACAGCCGTCAAACCAGGCTTTGTGACAGTCCAAATCACCTCTGTCTCTGCCTGTGCAGCCTGCCAAGCCCACTCCCAGTGTGGTTTCGCCGAGTCAAAAACAAAAACCCTCGATATTCCTTTTAAAAACGACCACCTAAAATTCAACGTCGGCGACAAGGTCACTGTCACTATCGACCGCACGCATGGCCTGCTCGCCTCCTGGTGGGCTTATTTTGTCCCAGCACTGCTTCTCCTTGCCGCTGTAATCGGTTTTTCTCTTACCGGAATATCCGAGCCTGCTGTCATACTCCTTTCTCTTGCCATTCTCGGTGTCTATGTCCTCCTACTCTACCTTCTCCGCAAAAGGCTCGACTCCAAATTCACCCTCACCGTAGAAAAACATCCATTAACTTAAATACTGTCCACAAAACTACCTTTAAACATGCTTATCCTTGGCATCGATCCCGGCACTCTAATCCTCGGTTACTCTCTCCTCAATACAGATAGTCCGACACCTAAAATCGAGGCCATGGATGTATTATATCTCAAAAAGATACCAGATTTCAATCTCCGTATTCGCCATATCTACGAATCGACTGTACGTATCATTGATTCTTTCCATCCTGATCACCTTGCCATTGAGGCTCCATTCTTTGGCAAAAACGTTCAGTCCATGCTGAAACTCGGTCGGGCCCAAGGTGTTGCCATCGCAGCAGCCATCTCTCGAGACCTATCCATTACCGAATACGAGCCTTCCATTATCAAACAGCACATCACCGGCAATGGGAACGCTTCCAAGCAACAAGTCGCAACTATACTCCGCTCAATACTCCAATTTGACGAGTCCCCGCGTTATTTTGATGCCACCGACGCTCTTGCCGTCGCTTACACCGCTCATCTCCAACTCACTAACCCTCTCTCCGACCTACGCGATCAACTCGCCACAAAAAAGAAGAAACACAAACCCGCAAAAAAACAATGGTCAGAATTCATTTCCCAAAACCCGGACAGAATAAAATGAAAAATGACAATATGAAATCGACATCTACCAGACGCATGCTTTTTTATGCAATGCTCTGCATATTTCATATTCCAATCTTTTACTCCTGCTCCCATTCCCCAAAGAAACAGTTCGACCCTGCTAAAATCGGCTTCTCCGTCTCATTCAACCCTCTCTTCGACAACCAACTTTACCCCTCCTTAATTCTGGCGCTTGATCAAACCACCCAAAACGAGCTCACTTCTCACCTCGCACCTTTTTCCTTACAAGTCACCTCCCCAGCCAATAACGCCGTTCTACGAATCATCGTCGACTCATCCTCACTCAACTATGTCACTATCGTTCAAGAAATCCTCACCACACGTGGACAAACCTATACATTCCAGCCCTCCATCAAATGGAAATATCCCAACCTACGCGCTCAACTCCAACCGACCTCCATCGATCTCACTTTCACCTGCTACATTAACGATGAACAAACCGATATCAAAAACATCCACCTAGGCATCCGGTCCGTTAACGAATGTCCCCTCTCCTTCCGTCACAATGGACAAACCATCGACACACGGTGGCTCTTCGCCGCCTACGTCAATGAAGACTACCCTCTCATTCAACAAATTCTCACTTCCATCATTGACTCCGGCACTGCCACCCGCTTTGACGGCTATCAATCTGGCAAAAATTCAAACGTAACCGACCAAGTATTCGCTGTATGGAACTACATCCTCAACAGCGGCATTTCCTATTCTTCCATCTCCTGCACATCAAATCCTTCTCCCAACACCAACGTCCAACACATTCGCTTTATTGACCAATCACTCAACTCCCGACAAGCCAACTGTATTGACGCATGCGTCCTCTTCGCTTCCATACTCCGCAAAATTGGACTCAAACCGATTATTTTCGTCGAACCATGCCACGCCTACCTCGGATACTATACTGACAAAAAACGCACTAACATTGCCACTCTTGAAACAACACTCACAGCTTGGGTCAATTTCCCCGAAATACGGCGTAACCTCCTCCCCGACGGACACATACCAGACAAATACATCAAAAAAATCGCACGCTACCTTTCCGACCAACAACTACAGGACTACCTTGACCGCCGCACCTCTACCGACCAACTCCTTCTCCAGGTCGCTCAAAGCCTCTTTTCCAAAGCCTCCCAGTATAACACCGAAACATACAATCAAAACCAAAAGCACTTCAACGATCCGGACAACATATCTTACCAACAACTCGATATTGAGAACCTTCGCTCTATTGTCAGTCCCATCAACTGAAAAAAAATTTTGCCATATCCGAAAACATTCGTACCTTTGCAATTTGAAAGACATTTGAAAGACAATCGATTTATAATACAATTCAGATGAAAAAATCCATACCCATTTTCGCAGTCATCCTCTTCTCCACGCTCATTTCCCCACTCTCCATTCTACAAGCCCAACCCGGAGAAAAGACCCTTAACCGACGCTATCAGAACGAGATTCGCGACTCTCTATCAGATGTTATCCTACAACGTCAGCGTGCAATGCAAATCCAAGCTCGCCAAACCCTCGCCGCTCTGCCTAACGACCGCAAACTATACGATGAAAGCTACATCTCCGTCACCGCCGACCTCCTTGACACTCTCTACTCCGACGGTCGAATGAGGCTTGACCTCATCTACAGACTCTCTTATGACTGCCGACATCTCGAGGGTTGGACCGATGACTATCCTTTGGGAGTTTTTGACAAAGACTCGTCCAACTCATGCCGTGCTATCTGCGACCTCACCAAGTCATTTATCGAAAAAAACCTTTCCGATGTTATCACCGCAGGTAAAGACATCGAAATAACCATCACCTCTTCCACTGACGGCACCGAAATCACCTCGAACATTCCCTATGACGGACGTTATGGTGACTTCCGCTACTGCCCTGTCACTTTCAATGGTGAGAAAATAAGACTGTCAGTTGACCGCTCCTCTGGTATCAGCAACAACTGCCAACTGGCTTACCTACGGGCTCAAGCCATCCGTGTCTTCCTCGAAAACGAAATCCCTGTTCTCCGTTCCACCCACAACAATTTCCGATTCGTCACCCAAACCTATAGCGACTCTATCAACACCCATTACTACCGCCGCTCCTCCATCGAAATCCGCATCTCCGATGTGTTTGCTGAAACAGTCGAGCGCATCCGGAATTCCAAGATGCAGGACGACTATGTCGACTACAACATTCCCGTCACCTCCATACGCACCCCCGACACATACGTCCTCATTATTGCCAATCAAAACTACAACCATCCTTTCATCCCTGACGTTCCCTTTGCAGCAAAAGATGGTGCATCCATACATCAGTACATCACTAGTGCCCTCGGTGTTCCGGAGCGCCAAGTAAAAGTCCTCAACAACGCTTCCAAGCAAACCATTCAGGAAGAGGGCATCCACTGGCTCACTGACCTTGCCAAAGCCGTTGCCACCCACTCTGGCGACCAAACCTCAGCTGTAGCTAATGTCATCATCTACTATGCCGGCCACGGATTCACTGACCTCAATGGCAAAGCATACCTCATCCCAAACGGCATAAACACCGACAAAATAGCCTCCCTCAACCCGAAAGAGAGTAAAAAATGCTCACGCAAACAAGAAACAGCAACTGGCGAAGACGCTTATGACATCATCCTCTCCGCAAAGGAAACTTCCCGTCTAACAGAGCAATGTCTCTCCCTTGACGAACTCTGTGCCTCGTTCAACAGCAAAACCGTCCCTATACGCAACCTTACCATTGTCCTTGATGCCACCTTCGATGGAAACAGCCGCTACGGACGTCCTATTCTTCGTGCCGACCGCAAAGATGATGGGAAAAAGAAATACCGCAAACCAAATATGCGTTCTGACGCTGTGGTCCTGCTGGCTGCCGACCTTGACAAGACCTCCTATGCTTTCGAGGAACGTGAACACGGCTTCCTCACCTACTTCCTTCTAAAAGAAATTAAATTACAGAAAGACAGAATCTTCTCCCTTTCCTATCACGATATCTTTGCCGCTATTGAACGCAAAGTTAGCAGGGAGTCTGCCCTCCAAAACCGCTGGCAAGAAATATCGGGAATCGCCGGAGGAAAATATAAGGATGGCAGCTGGAAGGAGTTGAGAATTAAGAATTGAGAAAAAAAATAATCCTAAATCCCTTAATTTTTAACCTTAAACCCCATTATGGATAAACTTATCATCACCGCCGCCATTTGCGGCGCAGAGGTCACCAAAGAGCAAAATCCTAACGTTCCCTACACCGTTGAAGAGATTGTACGCGAGGCTAAAAGTGCTGTCGACGCTGGCGCAGCCATCGTCCACCTGCACGTCCGCGAGGACAACGGCAAACCCACTCAGAGCCACGTCCGCTTTCAGGAGTGCACTGAGGCCATCCTCAAAGCCTGTCCCAATGTCATCCTCATTCCCTCGACGGGCGGCGCTGTAGGCATGACCCCCGACGAGCGTCTCGACTCGACCAACACCACTCCCATACCAGAAATGGCCACCCTTGATTGTGGTACTTGCAATTTCGGCGACGAGATTTTCGATAATACCATGCCTACCATGCGCGCCTTTGGCAAACGTATGATTGAGAAGGGTATAAAACCAGAATACGAATGCTTCGAAATGGGTCATCTCGACACCATCCTCACTATGGCTCGCAAGGGCGAAGTGCCAGGCAACCCGATGCAGTTCAACTTTGTCCTCGGTGTCCCCGGCTGCACTCCTGCCACCGTTGACAACCTCTGCTGGCTCGTCAATAAGATTCCCGCCGGTAGCACCTGGACTGCCACCGGTATTGGTCGTCACGCCTTCACACTGGCAGCTCCTGCAATCGTCATGGGTGGTAACGTCCGCGTTGGCTTCGAAGACAACCTCTACCTTGAGCGCGGTGTGCTGGCCAAGAGCAACGGCGAACTGGTTGACAAGGTAGTCCGCATGGCCAAACTGTTGGGCCGTCAAGTTGCCACCAGCGATGAGGCCCGAGAAATTCTCAGCCTTAAGAAACGATAGAGGAATAAACCGCAAGCATGTCTTGCACAACCTTTTCCGGGGCGAACTTCATTCGTTGGGTTCGCCCCTTTTCTATTACCTCACAACGATAGCGGTCATCTTCCATCAAACGACGCAAGTGAGCCGCAACAGTATGATAGTCGTCGGGGGCAGCATAAAGAGCCGCCTCACCCCCAGCCTCTGGCATCGAGGAAACATTAGATGTCACCACTGGTGTATCACAGCACAAACTCTCCAATACGGGTATACCGAAACCCTCGAACCGAGACATATATACCGAAGCCACAGCCCCACCATAGAGCGCGGGGAAGTCGACAAAATCAGCCTTTTCCAAAAATAGTGTACGGTGTTCCATGCCACATTCTTGCACTACTTCATGCACCCTCGCCGGATAGCCCCCTCGTGGACGGCCTACAATGACAAACTTCACTTCCTCAGGAAGCTCTGCCACAGCACGTACCGCTGCAATCTGATTCTTTCGTTCTTCCACCGTCCCAACGCAGATAATATACTTTTCTGGAAGGTTATACCTATTCCTTACCTCAGCATTTGTCCCTTTTACTCCCCAGAAAATAGGGTCGCAGCTCTGGTACACCACCTTGATTTTCTTTTCATCCACCCCCATCAGTTCCATCAGGTCGCGCTTGGTCTGCTCGCTGATGGCAACCACCACGTCGGCCACACGACAGGCGTGCCTCATTTTCACCTTGTGAATCACACGATCCGCGGGCTTGAAAAACTCCGGAAAACGAAAAACAATCAGGTCGTGCATCGTCACCACCTGCTTCATCCCCTTCGGCAGCCCATAGGGCAGCTCATGGCTCAAACCATGGAATAGCTCCACGCCGTCGCGCTTTGCCTGCCATCTCACCCCCACACTGCGCCACAACCCCGGTGCCAGCCGCCACAGCCCCTTCGGACGCACAACTCTCAAATCATCAAAGCAATGCTCAAATCGAGCCTTCACCTTCGGTGTATAAAGCACTCTTTCCACTTCTTTCACTCCCCTGATCACCGCTCGGCTATAGTTGCCCAGGCCCGTACCGTTGCAGAAGGCACGCTTGGCATCAAACCCTATCTTCATCTTTTTCATGCCCCTTTAACGGAAAATCCCCCCGTTTATTGTATCTCCCATCGACCGTCTCACTAGCTGTTCAATGGCTCATTTCTCCCATCGTTCTCCCATCGTTCTCCCATCGTTCTCCCATTTTAGATGGGAGAACGATGGGAGAACGATGGGAGAACGATGGGAGAAATACCCTAGCAGACCCCCGGCAGACCCCTGGCAGAAAGTTTTTTTTCGGGCAGAACAACCTAATTCGAACTTTTTGCGTAAATTTGCAAATTGTACCTACAGGTATACCCCTGCACGAGCGCCACATTATCAAGCACATAAAATGCAAATGAAACTCTCTGCCGTCATCATCACGCATAATGAAGAGCGCAACATTGGCCGCTGCCTAGAATCTCTAAAAGGCGTGGCTGATGAGATAATTGTGGTCGACTCGGGCTCTACCGACCGTACTCCGCAAATATGTGCCGAGGCTGAGGTGACTTTTGTAAGTCACCCGTGGGAAGGTTATTCCGAACAAAAAAATTATGCCAACAGCCTTGCCACAGGCGACTGGATTCTGAGCATTGATGCCGACGAAATATTTTCGCCCCAGCTGCTGAAAAGCATGCTCAAGTTTAAACAGAGCCAGCCCAATCCAAATGTAGTCTATCGTTTCAAGCGTCTCACCAACTACTGTGGCCAATGGATTCACCACTGTGGCTGGTACCCTGACCGTTGCGCCCGCCTTTGGGCTCGCGGCATAGCCCACTGGGAGGGTATGATACATGAAGAGTTGCGCTATGACACCCATGTAAAGCTCGTCACCCTCAAGGGGGATCTGCTCCACTACTCATACTACAGTGTGGAAGAACATAAGCAACGGATGGCCATCTATGCGCCACTGAGTGCCGAGCAGAACTTTGCCCGTGGAAAGCGCTGCGGCATCGCATCTATTTTTCTACGTCCCACTTGGACTTTCTTCCGTGCATACCTCTTCAAAGGCGGTTTCCTCGAAGGGCGCGCCGGATTAACCATAAGCCGAATTCTTTACACCTATACCCGCGACAAATACACCACACTCTACAAGCTCTGCCACGATACATCCTCCAAAAGAATACTCACTGACCTCAGCATGCTGCGTCACCCCTATTGCGGACTGGGTATGATATCAATGAACTATGGCCGCTGGATTGGTGCCCACAACGGAGCGGGCTTCGACATTACACTGCTGGTGCCCCGCAAGTATATCGGCAAGTTTGGCTATGGAGTGAAATATCTCGAGTCCAAAAACATTTACCGTATCCTGCCATGGCTGATGCCTCACTTCGACGTGTGGCACTCGGTCTACCAGTTGTCTCCCTTCCGCCCCGCCTCTTCCCGCACGCGGCGTATACTGACCATTCATGACTTTAACCTGCTCCACTACAAGAGTCCCGCCAAGAGTCGCCGCTACCGTCGCCGTCTGCAACGAGAATGCAATAAATCGAGCCACATCTGCTTTATTTCCAACTTCGTTGCCAATGACGCTCCAAACTTCCTCGATCTCAGCAACAAACCTATCAATGTCATCCACAACGCCGTTGAGAATATCACCCAAGGGCCTCAGGAGCCGCCCACAGGCATCGATAACCATCGGCCCTTCCTGCTCTTCATCGGGGTGGTTGCACGAAAGAAAAACATTCATTCCCTGCCCCCCATGATGCGCCTTCTGGAGGACTATGACCTTGTGGTGGCCGGCAATACCGACTCTGATTATGCCCGACAGCTAAAAGAATCGTGTGACCAACAGAGGGGCATCCATTTCCTTGGCCCAGTGAACGACAACGAGCGCCGTTGGCTCTACGCCCATTGTTCGGCGCTGATTTTCCCGTCGCTATTCGAGGGTTTCGGGTTGCCAGTCATCGAGGCCATGCAGTGGGGAAAACCTGTCTTCTGTTCCACCGCCACCAGTCTGCCCGAGGTGGGAGGAAAACATGCCTTTTATTTCGACAGCTTCGAGCCCGAGGCCATGGCCAGGAAGGTGGCCGAAGGCCTACGGTGTTTCACCCCCCAACAGGCCGAAGAGGAGAAAGCCTACGCGGCCACTTTCGGCTACGACCGCTATATGTCACAGTATCTTAAACTCTATTCCGACAATGCCTGAACGTCTTCCCAACAGCGCCAGCCCCTACGCCGCTCTCGACACCCGTCAGAAGGCGGCCCTCTACGAGAAAACCTCGCAGTTCTTCAGCGACAATAAGCGGATGCTTTTCGACCGACTGGCTTCGCTGCGCACACGCCATATCACGGTGGTGCTCGAGGATGTGTATCAAAGCCACAATGCCTCGGCGGTGCTGCGCTCGTGCGACTGCTTCGGGGTGCAGGATGTCCATGTGGTCGAAGCCCGCAACCCCTTCAATCCCGCCGGCGACGTGGCTGTGGGTAGTTCGAAGTGGGTTGACTACTATCGTCATGCTTCCATCCAAGAGGCATACAGCCATCTGCACAAACAGGGCTATCGCATCGTGGCCACCCTGCCGCATGAGAACGACCAGATGATTACCGACCTCGACATCAGCCAACCTACGGCCTTGGTCTTCGGCACCGAACTCACCGGCCTCACCCAGGAGGCCATCGACGGCGCCGACGCCTACGTCAAGATACCCATGTACGGATTCACCGAGTCGTTCAACATCTCTGTGTGTGCCGCCCTGTCGCTTTTCAGCCTCACCGAACGTATGCGCCGCGCCCCCGACCTCGCCTGGCAGCTCAACGACGACGACCTCCTCGAGCTCAAACTCCACTGGGCCGCCCAAGCCATCCCCGACGGCGATAGGGTCATCAACAACCTCATGAATCAATAAAACAACAAACAATTAATAATCAATCATGAAAAAGATAGCCATCATTACTGTAGCAATGATTCTCGCCCACGGGGCACTCTTTGCCCAGAAACCTGTCGCCGAGAAGGATGTCAAAGTCGCCTTCGTCAAGGACTTCCAGCGCCAAGTGAAGGAGCCCTCCTCCGTCGAGTGGTACCAGATGGACGAGAACGTTTTCAAGGTGACCTACCGCGACAACGAGGGTTCTCGCCAGGCCATGGTGTTCTCCAACAAAGGCATGGAGACACACTATTACATCGAAAAGAACTACTGGCCCAATTCGGTCAAAGACTATGTGAAGGCCAACTATGCGAAGCACACGGTGACCGACCTGTGGGTTCGCCGCATGCGCAACAACATGACCTACCAGGCACGTATCGCCAAGAAGAGCGGCTTCCTTTGGTGGAAAAAAGAGAAGGAGGTAAAAATCCTCAACTTCGAAGTCGACGGCAAGTTCATCTCCGCCGAGTAAAGAGAGAGATGGGCCCCGCCGAATGGCGGGGCCCATCTTTTTTATTCGGCGTCGCGGCCGTGGCAGTTCTTGTATTTCTTCCCGCTGCCGCAGGGGCAGGGATCGTTGCGTCCCACCTTTTTCTCCACATGAACAGGCATTATCTTCTGGGACTGCTGTCCACTCTGGTCGATGGCCTGACGCTGCTGGGCGGCGGCACGGTCGAAATCGTTGCTTCGACCTGCCTTCAATCCACGCTGAGGCGCCTGAGGCTGACGGGCCTCGCGCACCTGACTCTCGTCGGGAAGCGGCAGCTGGGCACGACTTAGGAATGAGGTAATCTCACGGTTGATATTGAGGAGCATCTGCTCGAAGAGCTTGAAGGACTCAAACTTATAGATGAGCAAGGGATCCTTCTGCTCGTAGGCAGCATTCTGCACGCTCTGGCGCAACTCGTCAAGCTGGCGCAAATGGTCTTTCCACAGGTCATCGATAATGGCGAGTGTAATACCCTTTTCAATACTCAGTTGCACCT
>LXOW01438978.1_pt1 | contig 31795 bp, 38 predicted proteins | sample 1368591 | NCBI WGS metagenome assembly LXOW01 (sample SAMN04884650, study PRJNA319009) | bovine gut metagenome | isolation source: Cow rumen | host: Bos taurus | place: Italy: Legnaro (PD) | collected 2014-07-09
CCTTGATCCGACAAAAATTTGCTCGACATTCGCTCTCGCCGGATTTAATCAGCGCTTCCTTAACCTTCGATCCCTGTATCGCCAGTCCGTTCCTGTCCACATGAAGCGCCTTTGCACAGCTTTTTTACATCGGAAACCATGCCGGCAAGGCCGGAGCCATTTACCAATCCTCGTCAAGCAGAACGTCGTACAGCAGCATCTTCTCAATTCCTCCGATTCATTTCCCGCTCTACTGCGTTCAGTGTTTTGAAAAACCGCTCCGTGGCCACAGCCGCGCCGAGCAGCAGAACGCCAAGCGTATTCCAGCAGAACATATGCCGCCATGATGTATACGGTCCATCAATCCCCATCGCCACGGCCTTTGCCTTCAACTCCTCCGCAATCCGTGACATCCAGATCAGCGGATAGATGAACAGAGTCGGGATGCCAAGAAGATAGGCCTTCCAGTACGGCATCAGCCTGTGGCCGAGGATGTACTCCAGTTCTTCCTGCAAACCGCCCAGCGGCATATAAAGCAGAAAGAACAGCCCCGCCGTAAAGAAGTCGATGAATCCGAGCAGAAAGCCGGGGCGATTCGTGTGTTTGAAGGTCATACGCTACTCCTTCCCCGGATCATACCGCAGACGATAGTCGCAGCATTCAGCGCCCTCGGAAACAGCGGTTGTCCTCTCATAGCGGATATGGTGAAATCCCTTCATGTACGCCTTATCCATGTGGCAGATGCAGAGGACGGCCTTCTCCGTTTCGAGCTGCTTTGCAATCTCGTGGTATGGGCAGGAAAGGATGTCCACCCCGTACATTTCAGGCGGGTCAGACACGATACGGCGTTTGTACCCCTTCGCTTCTCCGCTCATCCTGTCCATTGTCTTATCGATGCGCTTCCACAGCAGTTGGGAGACACAGGGGATGCTGGTCAAGCCATGGACCAAGCGGGCAAATATCTCGCCCATATGGTCGCCATAAGCGTTCAGGAGTCCTTCCGCATCCTCACCGTTGACATCCAGAACCCGGTACAGCGCCACGGCGGGCAGCGTCAAAGCTCCCTTGTGAGTTTTCAGAACCGGGTCTTTGGACAGAATACGGGCGTATTCTTCCCCGGCTTCAGTCCAAATCTTATCTGCTTTCTCTGGGGGCATGGAGGCGGCTAACTGCTTCCGAAAGCCCTTGAAGAAAAGTTGTTTGTCCAATGGGTTCATCTCAGCACCTTCTCCGGTTTCATTCCCTCTCGATCCGATGTGCAGCAAAATACCGCGCCCCGGCTTCCTCTGATCTCTTCCTTCGAGCCTCGTTCACGGCATCGTAGTTCTCATCCAGCAGCTCCACGATCTCTCCGCAGATATCGCCCCGCTCGACGTTTTCCCACATGATCCGCATGGCCTGTTCCCGGCTCATCGGCTTTCGGTACGGGCGCTCCTCTGTGATCGCCGAAAAGATATCTGCTACCGTCATGATCCGGGACCCCAAGCTCAAAAAACTGCCGTCGAGGTGAAAAGGGTAGCCTCTGCCGTTCAGCTTCTCATGGTGGAAGCCCGCCCAGTCGGCGATCTCTTCAAAGCCCTCCACATCCATCAGGATCAGCCGGGTGTAGTAAGGATGCTCCTTCACCTTGTTGAACTCCTCATCCGTCAGCTTGCCCGGCTTTTCCAGAATGTCATTCGGAACCCGCAGCTTACCCACGTCATGCAGGTTTCCGGCGATTTCCATTTTCATGCAGTCCTCATCGGACATTCCCGCGAGCTTCGCCAGCGCTTTTGCGGACGCCGCCACGCCGGCGGAATGCATCGCCGTGAAGGAGCTGCGGAAGTCGATGATCCGCGACATCAGCTGTGTGAGCACCACGGCCTGCTCCAGACTCACATCGTGCATATCCCCGATGAAGAAGGACAGGAACGTCGGATTCAGCGCGAAGTCCATCCAAATGAATTCACGCCTGCTCATGCGGAGGAAGGCGTCGACGGCGCTGTCGGAAAACTCCGTTCCCCGGCCCTGTTCCACCGCTTCCCGGATGCACGGTATCTGGTTCAGGATATCCGCGTCCTCATCCCACAAAGTGGATATGATATCGGCCATGTGGATGACGTCGGCCACTTCGATGCACTGCTCTATCTTCACGCCGGCGCGCAGCTTCTCCGCGCAGGGCTCAGTTTTCGCAAAGCGCAGATTATCCTGATAGCTGTTCTGGCAGAGCTCAATGATCCCGGCGAAGCGGTCGAACGGCTCCAGATCGCGTATCATGTCCGCCCCGATCCTGGCAGTTTCCCTGCGATGCTCCTCGTACGCTGCCAGGGTATCCTCCAGCGGCATCACGATCGTACCTACGTCATGGAGAAGCGCGGAAACAACGATCATGTGCAGACTCTCCGTTTCGAGCCCCATCTCCGCGCCGATCTGATAGGCCAGATACGCCGTCTCCTGGTGGTGATTCTCTATCGTCGGATCGATCAGGTTCATGGCCTTCGCCAGCGCGCTCAAAAGGGAACGAACCGTCGTAAACTTCTCTGTCATTGTAACATCTCCTCCACGATAGCATATAAACCGTTCAAATCTTACGCCTCAACGGGTTTCTCTGCGTTCTTCTCTCCCTTGCTGCCTGCAGCCGCGCTCCCTGTACGATGACGTCGTGCGCGAAAGCCAGGTTGATCTCATTCAAAACCCGCTTTTTGTCAGCGCTCCATAAGGGTGCGATCAGGCTGCGCTTCGCCCCGTCGCCGGTCAGGCGGTGAACCACCATGTCCGGGGGAATGCTTTCGATGCAGCTTTCCAGAATCCGGATGTATTCTTCCAATGTCAGCACGCGGAACTTCCCCGCGGCGTAATCGAGCGCAAGGTCCGTACCCTCCAAAACGTGCAGAAGCTGGAATTTGATCCCCTGCGCCCCGCTCTTCCCAATATACGCCGCCGTTTGCCGCATCATTTCCGATGTCTCTCCCGGCAGCCCCAGTATCATGTGGACAATGACGGTGATCCCGGCGGAGCGCAGCCTCTTGACCGCATCGTCGTATACCGTGAGCGGATAGCCCCGCCGTATGTATGCCGCCGTTTCCGCGTGTATCGTCTGCAGGCCCAGTTCGACCCAAACCGGCTTTGTACGCTTGAGCTCGGTCAGCAGGGCCATGACCTCATCCCCCAGGCAGTCCGGCCTCGTGGCGATGGAAAGCGCGACAATGTCGGGATTTTGGATCGTTTCCAAATAGAGACGGCGCAGGGTTCCAATCGGGGCATAGGTTCCGGTGTAGCTTTGATAATAGGCGATGTACTTCTTTGCGCCTTTTCCGCCTACGACCGCTTTCGCGGTTTCAATGGCTTTTGTTATATCCGCGTTTACCGGTATAGCGAAGTCTCCGCTTCCACCTGCGCAGAAGATGCAGCCGCGGCTCCCCTTCGTCCCGTCCCTCGTCGGGCAGGTGAACCCGCCGTCAAGCGCCAGCTTGTATACTTTTTCTCCGAACTGTTCCCGAAGATAGCTGTTCAGGCTCCTGTATGGCATCATAGTACACTCCCGTCATCTCCTCACAGCAGCCTTCTCGGCTTCCACTTCAGATAATCTCCGGATACGAGACTGTACGGAATCCCGTTTTTCTCACCGAGGATACTGTCATGGAAACGGCTCTCTCCGTGGCTGTGTGCGTAGACGACCTGCTCCACGCTGTATTCCTCTGCCATGGCTGTGAAAGGGCTGTCCTCCTCCAGGATGCTCGTTGGCGGGTAATGCAGGAACAGAATATACTTCCGATACCCGGCCGCTCTTGCTGCCTCAAAGGAAACGCGCAATCTCTCGAGCTCCCGCTCCACCAGCTTTTTCGCGTGCTCTGCCTTTTCCTCGTCCCATCCGATGATCTGTCCTCTGCGGTTGAGATAAAACGGGCCTTCAAAGCAGAAGCCCTTTGTACCGACAAGCGCATAGTCTTCGTAGGGATAGAAGTTATCCTGCAGGAACAGCAGCTTTCCGGCGTAACGCCCATTGAGCAGCTGCGTCTTTTTCGCGTCCCAGAACATATCGTGGTTACCGCGTAAAAGGATCTTGCGCCCTGGCAGCTCCGTGATGAATTGAAGGTCCTTCTCACATTCATCAAGATTACGGCCCCAGCTGTGATCCCCGACCAAAACGAGGGTGTCATCGGGCTGGATCAGCTCAGAACAGTGCTTCTGCACCTTCTGCTCATGGTTTCTCCAGGCGCGGTCTCTGAGCTGGGCTTTTGCTTTGAGGTCAGTCTGGAAATGGAGATGCAGATCTCCGATCGCGTACAGGCTCATGTGTCACTCATTTCTCCTACAGGTTTCCGGAATATACATACTTGAGCTTTTCTCCTGCGATTTCCGCAAGCCGCAGCACGGTTTTTCTTTCCGTGGCCGCTCTGTCCGTCATCCGGTAGCGCGGGAAAAAGCGCGTGATATGGAGTGGGATTTCTTCGCCTCCGGGCAGGGATCAATCGTTCGTGAGTCGCTGCAGTTCGCTTTGACACCGCTTCAAATATTTCAGGTATTCTTCTGTTTTCTTGAGCATTTCTTTGTCAAGATCATTGCTTTCTGCTTTCTCCATCTGTCTACATCATATCATAACTATCAGGAAGTAGTAAACGGAAAGTTGTCCATTTCCCTGTCATTCCTCGAGCCGGAAACGCCTGTTTTCTGAACAATTCTCCGCGGAGTACAGGGCTGCCCGCCGTTTCAGGATGGTCTCAGGATTGAACCTGCGGTTCAGTGACCGGGTGCGCAAAAAGCGCTATACTGATACTGGCAAAAACTGCGGAACGGAGCACCATTTTGAAGTACCGCTTGAAGTCCAGCCTTCAGGCGGTTCTCTTATCCGCAGCCAGACGGGGAGGTCAGAGCCTTATGAGAGACAAGCTATACCAGCTCGCCGGTACGGTTTCCGTTCCCGAGGAACGCAAGGCGGAGTTTATACAGGACGCGCTGGCCGTCTTGCACCGCGGCGGGATCCGCAGGACGGAAGAGATCGTTCTGGACGGAAAAACCCTGATCGTGGTCAGCCGGGCACTGCCCGATGAAAACGGGATCGTATCCTTTGACTACTCCATCTTCGAGAAGCAGAAGCGGGACATTGGGACATTCGATACCAAAACCTGCACGCTCGATGTGAGCGACAGGGGCTACATGGAGTACGGTGTCGTGGTGAACCTGCTCATGGTTTTGCAGCAATTCTACAGCGCGGAGCCCTGCTGTTTGACCCGTGAGGGCAAGCCGTTCGATGTGTCCGGGTATCTCGCCACACTGGAAACGCTGCTCGGAAAACAACTCCGCCCTGAACCGCCGACAGTCCACCTTCCCCTGTATATCCCGATGCGGCGGGAGGCGGAGGACGAGTTTCTGGAGCTGTGGGACGGGGAGAATCTGAAGCTGTCGGGCCGGCTGCTGGTGCAGCTCGAACTGTGGAAAGACGAGCTCGACAGGATGGAGATGCCGCCTGATTTCGATATGGAACAGGAGCTTTCCAGCATCCTGTATGAGATGGAGCATATCTGGGACTGCCGCTATGCGGACAAGGCCTTTGTCGAAGACTTCCTCGCCCACAGAGAGGATGCGGACTACAGAAAGCTGCTCGCGGTGCTGCGCGGCTATCTCGACAAGGGGGCAGAGTGCTTCCCCGAGCTCACAAAAGCGCAGGCGAAGGACTGGGCGCTGCGCCGGTGCCGGCGCAAAAAGGAAGTTCCGCTGATGTCCGCCTACGTGTCGCTGATGACGAACCACAGCCAGCGGCGGCGCGTGCTGGGCATATGAAGGGAGGCTTACGGTATGGGTACCTTTGCAGAGTATTCCGGGACGTTCTCAATCCCGGAGGAGAAGCGGGAGCAGTTCACGGCACACATGCTGAAGCTCCTGAACTACGGCGGGATGATGCAGTTTGAGACGGTCAGCCTGTACGGCCGCGAGCTGTACCTGCTCAAACCCGTGCATGAGCTGACGGACGGGAAAGTGAACTTCCACTACAACTATTTTGAAGACGACGCCTGGGAGACGGCGTGCTTTAACGCGGACAAGCTGCGGCTCTGGTCACAGAAGATCGGCGGGAGCGAGTTTTGCGACGTCATTGTCGCGGCCTATACGCTGTGCGAGCTGTACGACACCGGCCCCGGCCTTGTGACCGTGAACGGGGAGATCGTGGACACAGACCCCTATGTCCGCTGGATCAACCATCTGCTGGGGACGGCGTTCACACACAAAAAACGCTTCCGGCTCTGGGAAGAGGCCGAAAGCTATGCGCTGGCAAATATGGAGTATTCTGATGCGCCATTTGACTACAGCGATCTCATGGATCTGATCCCCGCGCGGCTTTTGCGCTTCGCTGGCGGGACGGAGTTTGCCGATCTCTGCTATCTGACAGAAGGGACGGAATCGCTGACGGAAGATCAGGTCGAGCCCGGCACCTATCCGGCGGAGGTGCTCGCTTGCAAAACTGCGCTGGCGGCGTATCTGAAAGATAACGGTGCGCTCGAAAGGCTGTTGGAGCTGGTACAGACGGATCGGGAGCAGCGGGCAGCGACGATAGAGCCTGAGCTTCAAGAGATCGCGCAGCTGTCCCTGTTCCTTCCCGCACGGGTGCTGGTGTATCTCGCGTCGGAACTGACGGGACAGCCCTTCTGGAAAAATTGGAATGCGCTGCACAAAAAGGTTTATCACGGCGAAGTGATGAAGGAATACGCCGACGAGGCACTTCGGAAACGCCGGAGAGAGGCGATCGAAATGCCCGCTCCCGGCATGGAGACCAGTGATTTTCTCTGGGAGGATGAGTGGTTCCGCCGCCCCGTGCCGGAGGAACTGAAGGACAGCCCCATGTACCATGTCTCGGACGACGACCGGCTCTACTGGTGGGGCGATAAAGATGTCATGATCTCCGCGGATCTGAATCAATGGCTGGGGGAACTGGCTATTCGTCACAGGGAGCTGATGCAGGAGCTGCCGGATCGCCCGGATGAGGCAGATTCGGACGCGCGCCTGAAAGGCTTTCTGTTCCTCTTGGCTGACATCAACGAGCATTACCAGCGCGTTTTCCCGTTTCAGAACATGTTCTATGACTTCATCCAAAACGGAGATCGGAAGGAGTACCGGGCGGCGGTGGCGCTGCTGCGGGAGCTGTCCGAGCAGAACCGGCAGGCCGGCGAGGTGATCCGCTACGCGCAGGGGCGCTGGGAAGGTGTCAGCCGCAAGGTAACCTTCAACCGGGGCCGCCTCCGCATGAAGCGCTTTCTGAGCGTCATGGCGAACGAGCAATTGCGGGAAATTTACTTCAGGTTTTGAACGAAAATAGCGTGGCAGGGGCGCAGCATGGAAGAAAACAGGTTTCCCGGCGAAGAATCCCACAAATTTGTATAAAACGTAGTTAGAATGCGTTAAACGCACTCTTAATCCTTCGTGTACTTGTGCATTTTTAACGAAATCCTTGCTTTTGCCTTCACTCCCGTGCATGCGTACAAAGCGTAAGAGCGGCCTTGTTTGTCTTGCCATATGACAAGTTGAGAACATCACGAAGCCAGTTGAGAGTCTGGAACATCTCCTGTTACAGTTGCAACTGTCAGTCGGCGTACACATGGGTATTGGGATTATTTGCAACGAGGTCGTCCAGAACGCCGTTGATCTCAAATCGCGGGAGAGTTGCCGTTCAGCTATGCCTCAACCTACGCTTGTGATCTTTCCGTCTCTTGTACAGTCTCTTTCTCGTCGGGTATATACTGAACAATGTCTTCCAGTTCGCAGTGAAAAGCGCTGCACAGTTTACCCAGATTGTCCATCGTTACGGGAAGATCCTTACCCATGCGCGACAGGGCATTTGCGTTGATGCCTGCAAACTTGAGCAATTGGGTTCGTTTCATTTTTCTTTTGATTAATAGTATCCACAAACGTTCATACGACCACGCCATTGTATTACCTCCTGAAAGCCTGTTGGCCCTATTATAGCAAGCAGGTGGAACATAGTCAATGAAGTTTGGAATTCTTTCTTAAATTATCGGATATTATATTCTTGAATATGGAATCCTGAATTGACAAATAGAACGACTTGTGCTATCATTACCTTCAGAAAACAAAATACAGCGGCAGTACCTGAGAGTTGGCGCTCCCAGGTACCTGCGCAGGTGATTAGCCCACCTACACAACGGATCACTCCGCACCACTGCGGGATCAGTATACCCTGTTATCGCTCTCTTTGCAAGAGGCTATTGGGAAAGCTGCCCGCGCCGGTACGGGTTTATTCGATGTCTCCATTTCGCACCGTGTAGGGATCAGCCTGCACGGTGTTTTTGTTTTCAATCTTTTTTAAAGGACTGAAACTTGAATGGAAACCAACAACCCCGGCAAGCATCCCCTGACCGTGGCCCACTATCTCCGACACTTTCGCGGGCTGAGCATGATGTAAGGGCTTCCGGCGCTTGCTTACAGCGATCTGCGAGAACGAAATGCAGCTCCTGCGGCTTTGCGGGGAATAGTTCGTAAAAGAATAGTTTTACGAACAGCAAAACACAGGAAAACAGCGGGAAAGCTAGCAGAGTCCTCAGAATACGAACTTTTCCGCCTCGTTAAACGAACTGGGGGGGTGTTTATGAACAAGAAAACGACCGCGCTGACGACAGAACAGTACCGGGAAATCATCACCGCGATGAAGGCCGGGAGCGCGTTCTTTCGCCCAAATGAGCGCATCGCCACAGCGCTGGTGCTGGAAGGGAATCTCGGCCTGCGGATCAGCGATATTCTCAAGCTCCGGCTGGCGGACATCGTGAATGACGGCGGACGCTACCGACTTGCGATCAGGGAGCAGAAGACCGGCAAGCAGCGCGTCTTTACGGTCCCGTTGGTGGTCTACCAATATATTGAGAATTATTGCCTGCGCCACAGCATCGGGCGCGACGAAAGGATGTTCCCCTTTACAACACGGGCGGTGCAGAAGCACCTTGCTCTCGTCTGTGACTACCTCGGCTATGAGGGCATCAGCACTCACAGCTTTCGCAAGTGGTACGCGACGGAGATCTACCGAAACAACGACTATGACATTGCCCTCGTCCAGCGGCTTTTGCAGCACAGCAGCGCGGCGGTCACGCAGCGCTACATCGGCATCGAGCCGCAGCGCATCGAGGCCGCGATCGAAGGGCACGCGGAGCTTCTATAGGAGGGATTTGTGGAGTACAGCACCCTGGCAATTGACCCAACGCGAACCGGACAGCGGATCGCGCAGCTCTGCGGGGAAAAGAGCGTCACGGTCAGGCAGCTGCAGACGCTGTTTGGCTTTGCGGCCCCGAACGCGATCTACCGCTGGCTGCATGGCGACGCGCTCCCAACAGTCGATCATCTCGTCATCCTCGCACACGCACTGGATGTCCGCGTGGATGATCTGCTGGTCTTGCGCGGCGAACACACGGAAAAAGAATAGCAGAAGCACGAAGCGGGGGCGGCCGATCAGTCGCCCCTGTGCCTGTAGTGGTAAAAAATGCCGATGTCAAGAAAAGCTGGAAGCAATCGATTTCCGGCTTGTCTGTGGCGCCGACCCACTTGCCGCAGCGACCGAGTTACCCAGCGGTAAGCGTTACAGACTTGTTTTGCAGTTTTCTTACACCAAAATACGGTTTTCTGTTGATCGCATGTGTTGACAAGGTCAAGTGATGTGGAGTATACTGTTCCCGGTTGCAGGACAAAAGTTCATCCTTCACGCACACCCCTCAAGCTTCAAGCTTGCGAATTGAAAAAAAGACTCTTGTATGACTCCCCGGCATCACTACTGCCGTGTATAAAATGAGTATAATCATCATTGATATGCTCATTTTTGAATTGAAAAGACAACGTATATCACGTAAATCCGGATGAACGAGCAGACTCAATGCTTAACGCAAGAGATAAGCGCAGCCTAAAGCACCGCTATCACTGCAACAGATACGCAAGATACGCAGCGGTGTAAAACAATTGCAGATTTGCAGGAACGGCATGGCTCGACGCCATGCCGTTTTCTGTGTTCGGAGCCTGCTAAATGTGCGTTTTTCGTTTTTGGCAGGCTGAAGCCTCATCAGACATATGTGACCGGCCAGGTATATTACAGCGTGCAAGCGAGAATGTGTTCAACAAAAGCATAGGCTGCTGTTGGATCGCTTGCTGCTATGCCCTGATAAACACCTCTTACAGCTTCTCGAAACGCAGCCTTGTCCACATCGGTGACATACTCGACCTTGTCTTCGAACTGGGCCTTTATTGTTTCCTCGAACTGAGCCCAGAGCTGACGATAGTTCGCTACCATGTTGGCAGCGGTAGAGCGCATGATCTCCTGCTGCTCAGGAGTCAGGCTGTCCCAGATTTCGGTGGAGATTACAATAATATCCGGGATCATGGTATGCTCGTCATAGCAGTAGTAGCCGGTGACGTCAGCGTGGTCACGCAGGGCGGTGATACTGTTCTCAGCGCCGTCGATAATGCCCTGCTGCATACAGGTGTATATGTCTCCATACCCCATGACGACTGCGGAGCCGCCGAAGGCGTTTATCATGTCGAAGGCTAGTTGGGAGTCCATAGGACGGATCTTAAGACCATTGAGATTGGCGGGTGTGCGGATCAGCGTGTTTCGAGTGTAGAAGCATCGTGTTCCGGACTCGAGCCACGCTATTTCCTCATCATTCTGGTACAACTTCGGATTCTTCTCTGATTTTGTTTTCGTCCTCCTTCTGGGTTCCTGATCCCCGGGATTGTCAATGATTGATCAGATGATTCTATTTTCGGGGCGCTATACAGGACTACAAATTCTCCGTTAATCTCCACAGGCGGTTTCGCGCCGCCAGCTTTCTTTGATCCGTACGGGTCTACACCGCTTATGCAAGCCGTTGAGGTGTGACAGCAAGCTGGCAAAATCGTTGACGTTTTTGTATATGAAAGTACAATAATACCGAGGAGCAAAACACTCCTCGGTTATCATTTTTTGGAGAGATCATCATGCAAAATGTTGAAAAAGTCAGCATCCCGCGCGAGCAGGTCATTGCCGGGATCGAGCTTGCAAAGGCTTCTCTGGAGGAGATGCGGACGAGTATCCGCAGTCTGTATGAGTGCTTGCAAGTCGGAACGGCGGCAATCGAAAGCGAGGAAATAAACCTGAAAAGTTCGGGATGCGAAGGGCTCGTTTATTCCAGCACACCTTGCGTTGAAGCGGAGATTCACTCGTGTTTGCTTGTCAACGCAGCGCGTCTCTACAATGCATCGACGCACACAATCCGCTATACTCCAGAGTCGGTTGGCGAGAGAGAACAGCTTGGAAAAGAGTGTTTCGGAGGCCATTTGGTAGAGGTTCATCTCGAACCTGACGGCATTTTTATCAGGCTCCCAATGCTGGGATCACGCAACGCCAGGCCAGGAAAAATGAAGATCGATCAGGCCAATGCAAGTATTTTCCGGGATAGTATTGTCTATGCCATTGAGCACGACAGCCGCTTTCCAAGCTACGATTTTTCTCGCTATGAGGACAAGATTATTCACTTCTTATACGTCTACAATCTTGAAAATGGGAGCTGTACTCACCGCATCATCGACAACGACAACCACGAGACCAAAGCCATACAAGATGCCGTTGCGCTCTTCTTGCCCGGCGGAGATTGCGGACTTTCCTGCTCGAATTACAGTGAGTCCGTGCTGTCAAAGGATGTCCCGGAGGGCACTTACATTACCGTGGCGGAAGCGAAAAACGGTGTCAGACCAGGCTCGGAAATCATCCGGAAGTGGATCGAGATTCTCCAAAAAAGCGATTCGTGAGCCGCGTTGTTAATGGAGTTTTTGCAGTCGCGAAGCTCTGTTTCTCGGGAAATCCCAATGCAAAAAACCTGAGGAGTGCAGTCAAATACTATGGCATTACCCATCAAATCTTATGACCGCTTTTCGCGCCACTCATCTTGACGGGGCAAAATGAGGAAAATGCGATCGTTATCAGCAGATTCCGAAATTGTCCGGCTGATATGTGAGAGCCTTACGCAGAGGCCGCACTTGTAACTGCCACCAAAAATCGAAATAGAAAGAGCGTATCTGGCAAAGGAGATGTGTCCAATGGGAGAGAATGAAAATACCCTTCTTCGCGCCTTGCTGTTTAACAAAGTGTATAGCAGCCAGGCGTTAACGCAGTTGTTTGAATCCGCGTCTGTTGCGTCACGATGTAAGACGCGGGCTCTGGATTACGGGTATATACGCAAGACAGAATTCAGTCAGCGCGAGAGGACAACACACGCCATCACACTATACTCCTTAACCAAACACGGTTTACAGCACCTGTTGGAGAAGGACGCTGTTATTACCGAGTGGCTCGATGCAGATGCCGCCGAGGAGCTCTGCGTCCTGAGCAATTCCGACCGTCGGGATAAAACCAAATTCCGGTTGTCGCAGGATTCAATGTGTATGACCGTCGCACAGATGGCCGGCGCGTATGTCCCGATTGACAATTACACCTGCCAGTCTGCCGCGTTGCATAGTAAAGAGGAAATATCTATAGAAGACGTGATAAGCGCGCAACTCACTCCCGATGTATTTGCACTGCTAGTCGATCAAACGAACGCGCGGAAAGACATCCTCTATTATCGAGGTAGGTGCATCAAGAACTTTGCAGTTAAAAAAGATTTGGGATTCGCGACCCAGGACTACGCAAAAGGCAGGTACAATGGCGCGATCATCAGCAAATACAAAAATGTCTTGATGTATGGCGCGCCCATGTTTGGAATGTCCTGGTCAGACTGGATCACAAAGAAGGAATACTCCGCTTTTCGTTCATGGTCTGCACACAATTCTGTCGCCGAGCCGTATCAACTGAGTCGCTCCGGGGTTTGCGGGGCGCTGGTCGTCTATAGTGTGAATCAGTTCAAAAATATATTTCTCAATGTGGATGAAGTCAACCAGGCCGGCGCAAAGTTCGGCGGCATATATGACCACCTCTATATCATTCCGCTCTCCGAAGATGGCGCAAGGCATCTCCGCTGGCTGATGATGACGGATGATTTGGATATGAACAACGAAATTATCGAAGACGCAATCGCCTGCGGCGCGTATCGAAAGAGCACAAAGGCCGCTCCTCACATCTTTCCGTTGGAGAACGAAAATGGAGAACGTACAGCCCTGGGTTTTTTCCTCGACGGAAAACTCATCAACGAGATTCGGAAAATAGCTGTACGCCTGCCGGACGAACAGTTCTCCGTTCTTTGTTGTGATTGGCAAGAGCCGTATTACAAAGCCGTGCTGCCGGACAACGTTGGAACTGAAGTCATTGAGATGGAATGATCGGATAAGCCCTTGACTGTTTATGAATGATGAAGTTGTTGACTTCGTGCTTGCCCAGACCCATACGTTTTCTCGACATACTCCCGCCCTCTGTCTGTCAGATTCATAGCTGACATGGCCTGATATGTTGCTGCGTTAATTCTTGCTATATCATCGCGGTATGTATGGTTGCGATAGGCCAGATCATGTAAGAAAATCACTATCTTTGCGATGCTCCCTTCAGCGTCAATCGCGGAAGGATTTTGTTCGATCCTATCGAACAGTTGTTTTGCGTCACCCTCATTGCGACTGAAATAATGCTCTATCAATTGGGGATCATCCCAGTCAATATGCTGTTTTAGCTCAGGATTCAACTCAATTTGTTCACGCATCAGAGCTTCATGTTCATCCTTGCTGGCGTCGTAGTAATACCGATCAGCGGCATAATTTCGTGGGTTTTGATTAGACAGGAGCCGCCCGTCTTCTTTGAAGTAGACAGAAATCTTTCCGTTTTCTCCAAAGCGTTCCATGTAGCTCTGCGGTACGAAGTGTTGATTCTTAGTCGTTCCTGCCATAACCATCATACCTCACTTGATCTTGGCCAGCACGTCCTTAAAGATTTCATAGTTGTGTTTCACGCCATCATCCAGGTCGATGCGGATCATCTGATCTGCGAGGTGATGGATGACTTCATCCGGAACGGGGATCGGAGGGAGTACCGGGCGGCGGCAGCGCTGCTGCGGGAGCTGTCAGAGCAGAACCGGCAGGCCGGCGGGGTGATCCGCTGCGCACAGTGGCGCTGGGAAGGTGTCAGCCGGAAGGTAAAATTCAACCCGGGGCGGCTGCAAATGAAGCGCTTTCTGAGTGTCATGGCGAACACGAAGCTGCGGAAGATATACTTCGGATTTTAGTGAGACAACCGTGATGTGAGGTGCAGCATGGAAGAAAACAGCTTTCTCAGCAAAGAAGCGCAGCAACAGCTCGCGGAAGAGATCTATAAAGAATATCTCAGCTTCAGAGCCGGGGAGCCTGTCGTGCTGATCGGAACCCCGATCAGCGTGGTCGATGCGATCCGGCTGGCCGCCTTGCGGCGCGTCCTGCTCCTGTTCAACACATCTGAGCAGTCTATCGCGGTGCTGCGGGATGTTCCGGGTGCCAAGCGCTGCACAGCTTAGGGCGAAGGGGGTCGAACACTTACCGCCTGTGAGCGTCCCTTTTCGGTGCTTTTTGCCCTTTTTTCTTTGCCGGGCGTCAGCCCGACTGCATCAAAAAGGCCAAAAATCCCTCGAAAATTGCCAGCTCACAGGTGCTTTGGCAGTTTTAACGGAGCGGATTTCCGCCGATACAGCGTCAAACACCTTGAAAATACGAAAGTATTCCCTGCGGTGTTTTCCTTGTCTCGACAAAAATCCGCTCCGTTAAAACCGGCAAGGGTTCTACCCCCTTCGCCCTACCCCTCGATGAACTCCCGCGCCGCCGTGTCCCCCAGGCAGAGCTCGACCTTTCCCTGTATCAAAAAGGGTTGTCTCAAAACGTTGGTTCTTGAGAAATGAACCGTTTTTGATGTAGGGGCGATTCGTGAATCGCCCCTACAAGGTCAGGCTGCCGTGAATTTGTACTTTTGAGGCCGCCCCTTCCATTTTCCCCCAGTGCGGGAGATGATACGCAAGCAGCGCATTTAAGTGCGGTATTTGCTGCAGGTTTCTTTCAGCAGGGAGAGCGTCTCCCGGAGGGTGCGAATTTCATCCTCCATGGCGCGGCCGCGCTGCTCCAGCAGAGAGAGGCGCTGCGGGAGCGTGGACGCGCCGCGCTCTTCGAGCTCAACGAAGTCCTTGATCTCGTCAACGGAGAAGCCGAAGCGGCGCAGCAGGAGAATGTTCTCCATGCGCGCACGATCCTCCTCCGTAAAATGGCGGATACCGCCGCGCGAGCGCGAGACGAAGGGGAGCAGCCCCTTCTTGTCGTAATAGCGGATCGTAGAGGACGGAATACCCAGCAGCTGCGCAATTTGACCAACCGTGTACATCGTGATACCCTCCGCCCCACTTGACTTCAACCATGGTTTAAGTTGTATAATACTACACGCCATGACTTTACCAGTTTTCAACCGATTCACAAGCCGAACCGCAAAAAAAGCGGTGTTATCATCAAAACCGGTTGGGCACTTGCGAAACACGTTTCGCAAGTGAGGCCTCGCACTCATCGCAGCGGCTTGAGGCCGCTTTGGTCGGTGCGAGGCCTCGCCAAGCTCGGCTCAGGGTGTTTTTGTCGAAGCAAAGCCCCGCCAAAAGCGAAGGGAAATGCCCTCCGGGGATAAATTCGGAGCTTGCTTGCGACTTTTGCAATCAGCTCATCAAAAACGGCTTCTGAAAGGAGGCAGAACAGCGTGTTCAAAATTCTGTCGCTGGAGGATGAAAAGCCCCAGCAGGAGCTTCTCGCTCAGTTCCTGACCCGATACAGGCAGCAAAATCCCGCCTTTCAGTACACCTTGACGCTCTACGACCGCGGCATCCAGCTCCTCACCGACTACCACCGGGACGCCGACCTGATTTTTCTGGATATCCGTCTGCCTGATATGCTGGGGATCGACGTGGCGAGGGAGCTGCGCAAGAGCGACGACAACGCGATGCTCGTCTTCATCACGAGCCTGACCCAGTACGCCATCGACGGCTATTCGGTGGACGCCTTCGACTATATCCTGAAACCGCTCCACTACGCCTCCTTTGCCGCGAAGATGGATCGCATCCTGCGCAGTCTCTTCCAGCGGGAGAACGATATCACGCTGGATCTGCGCAGCAAGGAGGGCGGGCAGCGCATCGGTGTGGGCAGCGTCCTCTATATTGAAAGCGACGCGCACGATATCTCCATCCATACCGACCGTCAGGTGATCCGCGTCTGGGGGACGCTCGGCAAGTTCGAGGAGGAGCTGAGGGCGGCGAATTTCGTCCGCTGCAACACCAGCTTCCTTGTGAACCTGAAATACGTCCAGACCGTGCGGAAGGACGAGGTCGTGGTCGGCAGGGACGCGCTGCCGATCTCCCGTTCGCGGCGGAAGGAGTTTCTGGAAGCCCTGGCGCGGTACAAGGGGGGCAGGCTCTGATGGCGCCCTGGTACATGCTGATCCGTCGCCCCCTGTCCTATTTGCAGACGCTGCTGGGCGTGAGCATCTTCGCCCGACGGCTGGAGCGGCGGGAGCATTTTGGACTGCGCCTGCTGCTCAGCACGCTCCTCTCCTGCGCGCTCTGCTATCTCTCCGCGCACTATTGCTATCCGCAGACGGTCGTGCGCCTCACAGATTCGCTCCTGCGCCTCTCCACGCAGCTTGTGCAGTATGCCGCGGTGTTCTTCACGATCTGGTTCTGCCATAAGCTGACGGTTTGGTCGGCGCTGACGCTGACCTCCGCCGGTTACTGCGCGCAGCAGATCGCGGGCAGCATCAAGGCGCTTGTGAAGCTCCTGCCCGCCATGGCCGCGCTGAGCTACACGCCCTGGGTGCTGCTGATGGATTTGCTCTGCTACGGCGGAACCTACTGCCTGCTGTATCTCATCTTCCGCCGCTCGATCGAGATGGACGACGGCGACCTGGACGACCGGCAGCGCGCGGCCTTCTCCTTCGCGGTGCTGCTGGTCTGCCTCATCAACGGCCGACTCACCCAGGACAACGCGGGCATCAACACTCTGTCCAGGATCAACGAGAGCTTCTTTGCCACCCTCTGCCCGCTCCTGCTGCTGATGATCCAGTTCGGCGTCATGGAGCGCAGCAAGCTCAGCCGGAACGTGGAGACCATGCAGGAGCTCATCCACGAGCAGCACGAGCAGTACCGCCACTCCAAGCAGTCGGTGGAGCTCATTAACGAGAAGTACCATGACCTCAAGGGCTTGCTGGAGGGCTTTCACGGGGAGATCAGCCGGGAGCAGATCGAGAGCCTCAAGGAGCGCATCGGCGAGTATGAGAGCCATATCGAGACAGGCAACCATGTGCTGGATATCGTCCTGTCGGAAAAGCGGGCGATCTGCGCGGCGCGGAAGATCGACTTTACCTCCTACGCGGATGGGCACGGCCTGGATTTTGTTGAAGAGTTGGACCTGTACGCATTGGTGGGGAACTCCCTGAACAACGCCATCGACGCGGCCAGCAAGCTGCCGGAGGGGGAGCGTTTTCTCTCGCTGGCACTGCATGCGAAGGACGGGATGCTGAGCCTGCATGTTGAAAATCCCTATGTCGGGGAGGTCGTCATGGGGGAGAGCCTGCCCGAGAGCCAGCGCGATCCGCGCTATCACGGCTTCGGCATGAAGAGTATGGGGCGCATCTGCGAAAAATACGGCGGCACCCTCACCGTCCGGGCGGAGGGCGGCCTGTTCACGCTGGACGCGGTGCTGTTTGAATCTTGAACCCCGGTACCAGTTTTGCGGTATAAGTGCCAATCTTTGCGGTTCCCGTTTACGGGAGCCGTTTTTTTATTATGATACAGGCAGCGTTTACCAAAATTAGAAAGAAGGAGAAAGAACATGAAGAAAGCACTTGCGATTCTGCTGACGCTCGCGACGATCCTGACGCTCAGCGCCTGCGGCGCGTCCGCGCCCGCCCCCACGCCCACGGCAGAACCCACTCCCACACCCGTCCCCACCAAGAGCGAGGAAATGACCATCCCTAACGGCGACAAGCAGCTCTACGCTGTCGTCTACACTCCCGAGGAGCAGAAGGACAGCTACCCCACCGTCATCATCAGCCACGGCTTCTCCGGCTCTCACAAGGACAACATCGCCCGTGCCGAGCTGCTGGCGCAGAACGGCTTCTGCGCGGTCGTGTTTGACTTCTACGGCGGCAATCAGGCTTCCAAGTCCGGCGGCACCATGCAGGAGATGAGCGTCCTGACCGAGGCGGAAGACCTGAGCGCCATGATGGACGGGATGCTCGCCCTGCCCTATGTGGATAAGGACAATCTCTTCCTTCTGGGATGCAGCCAGGGAGGCTTTGTCTCCGCCTATGTCGCCGCCCAGCGCCCCGATGAGGTCAAGGCGCTCGTACTGCTCTTCCCGGCCTTCGCCCTCCAGGACGACTGCTGGAACCGCCACGGCTCCATCGAGAACATCCCCGAGACCGAGGTTGTGATGAACCAGCCTCTCGGCGCTATCTACAGCCGGGATGCCATGAGCTTCGACATCTACGAGGTGATCGGCGGCTACAAGGGGCCTGTGCTGATCCACCACGGCGACAAGGACGATGTTGTGAACATCTCCTACTCCGAGAAGGCGGCGGGGATCTATGAGAACGCCGAGTTCACGGTGATCCACAACGGCGGCCACGGCTTCCAGGGCAAGCAGCTCAAGGAATCCAACGCGGCCCTCGTCGAATTCCTGCTGAACCACGTCGGCTGATTTTGCGGTCAAGCCGACCGGTTTTGCGGTTCCCGTTTCCAGAAACTTAAACCCCTGTTAAACTTGGGAGCGTAACAACCCCCTGAAAAAACTTTACGGAGGAAAGAAACATGAAAAAATTTGGCAAGATCGTCGCCCTCGCACTGGCCTTCACCCTGCTGGCTCTCTCCCTCGCCGGCTGCGGCGAAAGCGCTGCCAAGACCCAGAACAGCTTCAACACCATCCGCGTCTCCCGCATTGACGAGATGAACTGGTACACCGTCGAGGCTTACGGCCTGGTTCTCAATTCCGACAACACCTATGAGCTCACCGTGCATCACAACCGTTTCGGCGGCGAGGACTTTGAGATGCGCGGCATCCGCACCATCATCTACACCGGCAAATACAGCATCGCCCCCTCCGCTGACGGCGAGCCCAGCCACAAGGACGTCAGCCTCGAGCCTGCCACTGAGATCTCCTGGGAGCAGCACGGAAAGGGCTTCAGCCGCGTTCCCGTCATGCCCGGCACCTTCTACGTGAACACCGCCAACTGGACCCAGGATATGTCCGTCCTCTATGATCCCGACAACAACACCAAGGGCGCCAAGGAGTTCCTGGCTGAGTTTGCCAAGGCTCAGACCCTGACCGTTGAGGATCCCTCCGTCGATCCCGAGGACACCACCCTGTCCTACCGCCTCGTGACTCTCCCCGATGTTACCGGCCTTCTGGAGGGCTGATTCAAACCTCTGCAATACAGCAACCGATCATTCTTACGGCTGCCGCTGATGGCGGCAGCCGTATTTCTCATCAAACAGGAGGATATGCACATGAAAAAACAGAAGGTGAAAGGAAAAGGCCTGTGGCTCACGTTTTCGATCATCTTTACCGTTCTCTTCGCGTTCATGATGATCGCCGGCCCCATCGCGAACAGCTATGAGGCCATCATCAACATGGTGCTGCACACCGATTCCTTCAAGACCATCGGCGATACCGAGATCGAAGATGTTTTCACTCCCGACTATGCCGACTCCGCATCCCAGGCGGCTGCTGCCCAGGAGCTGTGCAAGCAGCTGGAGGCCAGCGGCGCGGTGCTGCTGATGAACGACGGCGCCCTGCCCCTCGGGCCCAACGCCAAGGTCAGCCTGCTGGGCCAGAGCACGGTGGATATGATCTATTCCGGCGGCGGCAGCGGCAACATGGACACCAGCAAAATGAAGTTCCTCAAGGACGCCCTGGAGCAGGACGGCTACGAGGTCAACCCCACGCTCTGGAGCTTCTACATGGACGGCGCCGGCAAGGACTTCCGCCGTCAGAACGCCCCCGGCTCGCTGAACAACTACATCTTCAACAACGCGGAGTTTATGATCCGCGAGGTCCCCATCAACACCTATTCTGACGCCGAGTGGGATTCCGTCAAGGAATACGGCGACGCCGCCATCGTGGTGCTGGGCCGCAAGGCCGGCGAGGGCAGCGACCTGCCTGTGACCGGCGCTGCAGAGGACGACGGCAACCTCCTCTCTCTCACCACCGAGGAGCGCGCGCTGCTCGCCAAGGCCGCCGAGCTCAAGGCCGCGGGCAGCGTCAAGGCCATCGTGGTGCTGCTCAACACCTCCAACGCCATGGAGCTGGACTTCCTCAATCCCGAAATCTGCGGTGAGGACTACGCCATCGACGCTTGCATGTGGATCGGCGAAGTGGGTCAGACCGGCATTGAGGCCATCGGCGGGCTCCTGAACGGCACCTACAACCCCTCCGGCAAGCTGGTGGACACCTGGTGCTATGACAACACCACCTCTCCCGCCATCCAGAACGCCTACGTGACCAGCTACGCCAACGCCGCAGCGAAAAACCTGGCCTTCAAGGGCAGCTGCAACGAGTACTACGCCGTCTATCAGGAAGGCATCTATGTGGGCTACCGCTACTACGAGACCCGCTATGAGGACGCCGTGCTCGGACAGGGCAACGCCGGCGATTACGACTACGATACCACCGTGGCCTACCCCTTCGGCTACGGCCTGAGCTACACCACCTTTGATTACGCGAACTTCGCCATGACCGAGAACGCCGACAGCTTCACCTTCACGGTGGACGTGACCAACACCGGCGACGTGGACGGCCGCGAGGTCGTGGAGATCTACATGCAGTCCCCCTACACCGACTATGACCGTGCCAACCGCGTGGAGAAGGCCGCCGTTGAGCTGGTCGGCTTCGACAAGCAGACCGTGAAGGCCGGCGAGACCGTGACTTACAGCATCGAAGTCTCCAAGCAGGAGCTGCGCGCCTACGACTCCGAGGGCGCCGGCACCTACATCGTGGACGCTGGCGACTACTTCTTCTCCGTGGGCAACGGCGCCCACGAAGCGCTCAACAACATCCTCGCCGCCAAGGGCGCCGAGGTGGACGGCAGCGCCGCGCTGACCGCGAAGTACACGGTTCAGGAGCTGGACACCAGCACCTATGCGACCGCCGTCACCGGCGCCGGGATCGTCAATCAGCTCGCGCACGCCGATCTGAACAAGGTCGATTCCGACACGGCGAACGATATCGTCTACGTCTCCCGCTCCGACTGGGAGGGCACCATGCCCAAGGCCACGATCAAAAACGGCGTCTATGCAGCCGCTGTTCAGATGGCCGCCAATGACGACATCGTCAAGGGCCTCTCCGGCCCCATCCGCTACGAGGGCAGCAGCACCATGCCGACCTTCGGTAAGGAGGGCAACCTCAAGCTTGCGCAGTTTATGAACATCCCCCTGGACGGCGCGCTCGAGATCGGCGACAAGTCCTACACCTGGGACGATCTGGTCGATCAGATGTCCTTCGGCCAGGCCGCCAAGCTCATCGGCCAGGGCTACCACAGCACCGTTCCCGTCTCCCAGGTCGGCAAGCCCGCCACCAAGGATGAAAACGGCCCCCAGGGTATCACTGCCACGCTGACCGGCGGCTCCTCTTCCACCAGCTACACCTCCGCGGATATCCGCGCCGCAGCCTTTGACGTGGAGCTGTCCGAGGCTGTCGGCCGCAGCCTGGGCAACGACTGCCTGCAAGCCAACGGCAAGGCCTACTCCGGCCTCTACGGCCCCGGCGTCAACATCCACCGCACCCCCTACTCCGGCCGCAACTTTGAGTACTACTCCGAGGATCCCTTCGTCTCCGGCAAGATCTGCGCCGCCGAGACCCGCGGCATCCAGTCCAAGGGCGTGTATGTCTATCTCAAGCACTTTGCCATGAACGATCAGGAGACCGGGCGCGACGGTATCTGCATCTGGACAAACGAGCAGGCCGCCCGCGAGATCTACCTGCAGGCCTTCGAGTATCCCATCGTGGAGGGCAAGGCCTGGTGCGTGATGACCGGCTTTAACCGCAACGGCACCGTCTGGGCCGGCGGCGACCGCAACCTGCTGACCAACATCATGCGCGGCGAGTGGGGCATGCAGGGCTTCGCGATCACCGATTATGCCAATAACAACAAGTACATGGACGTGGTGCAGGGCCTGCTCGCCGGCGGCGATGGCTGGGACTGCAACGACGCGGCCAAGTGGACGGACAAGCTCAAGGACCTATTCCGACGATCCCGCCGTTGTCTCCGCGGCCCATGATGCTGCCAAGCGCATCCTCTACACCGTGGCGCACTCCAACGCCATGAACGGTGTGAACCCCAACATCCAGATCGTGGAAGTCACCCCCTGGTGGAAGACCGCCATCGTCGCCTGTGACGTGCTCTTCGGCCTGCTGGCCGCCGGCTCCATCTTCATGCTCGTGAAGACGCTGAAAAAGGCAAAGAAAGCTCAATAAACTGTACAGCGGCAGGACCTCAAAGTCCTGCCGCTGTTTTTTCGCGCGAAAAACCGCTTCCCCGTCAGGGGTGAGGGCTTGGTGCCTCCATCACGAAACCGGTATGTGCAATTCCTGCCGCTGTATGTTCGTCCTCAAAATCATGTTGTTCGTTTCTCGGCCATTGGTAAACGCCGCGTTCCAGGCGCTTGTACAGCAGAATGAAGCCATCCTGCTCCCAGTACAGCGCCTTGATCCGGTCGCATCGCCGTCCGCAGAACAGGAACAGCGTGTTGGTGAAGGGGTCGAGGTTAAACTGCTGCTGAACCATTGCAGAAAGGCCGTCGATCCCTTTTCGAAGGCCTGTGTACCCGCAGGCGATGTAGACGCGGTCGGCTCCCGTGAAGTCATTTAACATGGCGCAATCCTTTGCACAATGCTGCCACCACTTCGGCACTGGCTCCGCTGTACGCATCCAGCGAAGCTTCACCGATACGAACCGTGGCCACAAGATCATTCTGGACAACCGGCGGCAGGAGTTCCGCGAACCTTGGCTTGGCCTCTTGGGGTGCTTCCATCTGAAGATTCTGTTGTTCGACCATGGCAGCAAATACTTTCTTCTGCCAGCTGTAATACGTCTTCGGATTGATGTCGTGTTCCGCACACCACCGGGCAACCGGCTGACCGCTGCTCCGGCAGTCCGCTACACGCTGACTCCATTCCGTGAGGCTGCGCTGCGCTTTTACAGCTTTTACACTTTGAATCGTAACACTGTCCACTTCTGTTCCCTCCAGTCCGTGCGATTCGCTGGCAGTCGATGGCATACCGGCGACAATTTGCAAAGACTCCCGTAAACCCGCATCGACTCGATGAAAGTCTACGAGAGCCCTTTACATTCTCTCATGTCTGGCGAATTATTTCAATCCGGCCTCAGGTTTGACGATTACGACAATACAGCGAATAAGACTATGACCGGGATTGACGGCTCAAATTACCGCCAGCTCCGGTCTTCTTTGCGGTACTTCTAACGAGAAAATCCGTACACAAATATCGCGAAATTGACGTCAAAATACGCCGCTATGATTTGACAACATACGCAAAAGTGGTATAATAGTGTCAACAGAAAAAGTAGTGGCGCACAGGAGGTTCCAGCTCCTGTACGCCATAGCAGGTGACGCACCACCAGCTAGCAGCTATACTGCCTACGGGGATAGTATATCCGAAGTCCGTTCACATTGCAAGAGTGAAATGGCTTGGGGTATCTGTCCTCGGGGTTTCGTTCGTATGCGCTATGCGGGTCAACCTGCGTAGCGCTTTTTCTGAATATAGACGAAAGGTCGGAAAAACCATGAACGAAACCAAACGCAAGTCCAAGCACGGGCCGGAGATCTACTGGCCCGGAGAGCAGCTCCGTGAGCTCTGGCAGCAGACGCTGTCGGGGCAGCCCGGAAAGGGGGCGATGTGATGGCAATCAAACGTCGCCGCAAGTATCGTCCCCGCTTTTTCGCCAACCCTTCTCTCTTACGCTATCTGCGCGTGTCGCGGCATCTCTCCCAGGCGGAGCTTGCAAAATGCTGTGGAAACCGCATGACTGCAAATGACATCAGTAAGGCGGAGCGCGGAAACTTCCGCATGTCGACCAGCAAGTTCGTACAGTTCGCTGAGTATTACGGCGTCTCGCTGCAGGCAATAGCCAAAAACGATTTCTCCGTTCTCGCCGGTCGGTACACTCCGTCAAACGACCGTGCACTCGCTGCAAACCACCGTGAAAGTGCGCAGGCCAAGCGGGACGACGTAGGCGCCCGTGGCGAGGATTATGCAGTCAGGCTTGAGCGTGAGCGCCTTGCCGGCACCGGTCTGGCCGAACTGGTCTGCCAGGACTATGCCAACTATGAGTATTCCGGGTTTGATTTGCTCTCGTTTTCTATTGACGGAACGCCTATGCATGTGGAGGTTAAGACCAGCGCAGGAGGCGAGCGTTTCTTCTTCCTCTCGTCTTGCGAGCTTGACTTCGCGAAGTATTGTCACGCGCACAATCAGCCGTATAAGCTGGTACGTATCAACTATCTGGATGATGAGACTCGCCGCTGCGTCAAAGAGTACAGCGCGGCTGAAGTGATCCGTATGCACAGGGAGACCAGCGCATACCGCGTAGAGGAGGTATCTGCAGCATGATTGGTGTAGAGTTTTTACCGTCGCAAGGCGCGGCTGAGTCGTCAGGAGCTGGCTGACAAGGCAGGCATCCCGCTCGCGAGCGTGAGTAGTCTTGAAAACAATCTCCGACGTACCTCTCGATTTGATTTGTATGTTGCAGTCTCTGATGCTCTCGGAGTCCCGGTCGATGCGCTCCTGGGCGATTACGACGAGGCGCTCCTGCTCCCCGGAGACCACCGTGTCGCCAAGAGTAAAAGTCACGACAAGCCTGTTGCCAATTGCATTGCAGAATACCGCCGCGTAGAGAATCTCAGCCTGGATCAGTTGGGTGGATTGCTCGGTGTGACAAGGCAGATGGCGCATAAGCTGTGCAGGCGGACGCAGCCGCAGGATAAGGCAGTTAATCTTCTGGCTGCGCATGAAGGCATCACGGCAGAAGACTTTTTGATTCGTTACGAGCCGGAAAAGGAGGTGGCCGCATGAGCATCCGTCGCGTCGAGATCCCGGAGGACTGTTACGATCGTGAGAAGTTGGAGTGGCTCAAGGAGCACGACTACGCAGCATATCTTCGCATGCGCGACAACATCATCGAGGCGTATCTCTGCCGTGAGTATTGATCTCTGGAGGCTCGGAATTCAACGATGCCGGGGCAAACGCCCCGGCATCTGTTTGAAGCAATGTGTATCAAAAATAAGGTTTGTAAAACTGTATCATCCCGTGAGCGGAGTATCTAATCTGACGATCGTTAGATTAGATACTCCACTTTCGGAAAAATAACACCGTCTGTGGGCAATTTTTGATACGTTTTTCCGAACCTCATTTTTAATACATGTTTTTTAATCAGATGCCGGGGCGTTACTGCCCCGGCATCGTTGGACTGTGCATTCAACAGAGATCAATATTCACGGCAGATATAGGCCTCAATGATGTTGTCGCGCATCATCAGATAACCGGCGTAGTCGTGCTCCCGCAGCCACTCCAGATGCTCCTTATCGGAGAAGTCATCCGGGATCGTAACGCGACGGATGCTCATGCTGCCACCTCCTCCGGCGCATACCGGATTTGAAATACTTCTGTACTGATGCCCTCGTGCGCGGCGAGCAGACTTACCGCCTTATCCTGCGGCTGCGTCCGCTTGCACAGTTTATGCGCCATCTGCCTTGTCACGCCGAGCAATCTGCCCAACTGATCCAGGCTGAGATTCTCGACGCGGCGGTATTCCGCGATACAGTTGGCGGCAGGCTTATCGTGATTATTGCTCTTCGCGACGCGATGATCGCCGGGGAGCAGGAGCGCCTCGTCGTAATCGCCCAGGAGCGCATCGACCGGGATCCCCAGCGCATCAGAGATAGCGATATACAGATCAAAACGCGAGGATCGACGATCGTTATTTTCCAGGCTGATAACACTTGCAAGCGGGATACCTGCCTTATCTGCCAACTCCTGACGAGTCAGCCGCGCCTTGCGGCGATAAAATTCAACTCCAATCATGCTGCTACCTCCTCTACGCGATATGCATTAACCTCTTTGGTCATCTTAATCACCTGGGCTGCGGAGTACTCCTTGACGCTACGACGAGTCTCATCGTCGAGATAATTGATCCGCACCAGCTTGTACGGCTGCTTGTGCTTGTAACAATACTTGGCAAAATCAAGCTCGCAAGCCGACAAATAGAAGAATTTCTCCCCTCCAACGCTCGTTTTGACCTCGACGTACATCGGAGTTGAATCCGGCTGAAAGGACAGCAGGTCGAAGCCGGAATACTCGTAGTTGGCGTAATCCTGGCATACCAGCTCAGCCAGACCGGTGCCGGCCAAGCGTTCCCGCTCGAGCTTCGCAGCAAAATCTTCGCCGCGGGTACCGACGTCGTCTTTCCTGGCCTGTGCGTTCTTTCGACGGTCTGTCGCAAGCTCACGATCATTTGCCGGGGTGTATCTACCGACAAGAGAAGAGAAATCGTTTTTGGCGATAGCCTGCAATGAGACGTCATAATACTCAGCGAGCTGTACGAACTTGCTGGTCGACATGCGGAAGATTCCGCGCTCCGCCTTACTGATGTCATTTGCAGTCATGCGGTTTCCGCAGCATTTTGCAAGCTCCGCCTGGGAGAGATGCCGCGACACGCGCAAATAGCGCAGCAACGAAGGGTTGCTAAAAAACCGGGGACGATACTTGCGGTGATGTTTGCGTGCCATTACATCGCCCCCTTTTCGGGATGCCCGGACAGCGTCTGCTGCCAGATCTCGCGGAGTTGATCTCCGGGCCAATAGATCTCCGGCCCGTGCTTGGTGCGTTTGGTTTCGTTCATGTTTCTTGATCCTTTCTTGGTTAGAATCAGAAAAAGCGCTATACAGGTTGACCTGCATAGCGCGCAAACGAAACCCCGACGAAAGATACTCGATCAATTCGCACTTGCAATACGAAATAGATGAGAGTATACTTATCCGCGTAGGCAGTATATGCTGCTGGCAGGTGCTCACTCACCTGTTATGGCGTACGGGAGCTGGAACCTCCTGTGCGCCACTACTTTTTCTGTGTCATTATTCTACCATTTTTTGCGCCTGAAGTCAAATCAGAATGGCGTATTTTGACGTCAATTTCGTGTCTTTTGCATTGGGTTGTAATCTTGAAAAAACGTCGACCCAAGCTTTCCTTCCAGTCAGGCCGGGAATGAATCGGGAACAATCCCGCAACGTGAAATACGCTTGAATAGTCCGCAGTTTTGACGTGTGCCATAATAGATGATGAATAGAAAGGCCAAGATTCTGCGTGTGTTTTAATGCGCGTTAAACGCAAGTTAACAACATGAAGTAAACGATGCTTCTCCGGTATATTTTTGCTCTTTCAGAAACAGATGAGCGACGCGTAACTCGCTTGAAGCAGTCACACAACAGCATCCGCAATTGCCCGGTGTATAAAGCACCGGATTTTAGGATTTTTCGAGCNNTTTCGAGCTGTTTTTCGCGTTTCAGACAATTGGCTGATTTTGCCGGAATATCCGATTCCTTTTCACAGATGATAAGCCCGGTGACAAGATGACATTCTGGGCAAGCTCAATCCATCAAAAAATCGGGCAAAAGTATTTCTATAAGACATACATCTTTCTATTAGTGGATTTATAACGCATTCTCGGGAAAGTATACTAACAGTTAGATCACTGACTGTTAGGAGGATGCCTGTGGACGCTCAGAAAGTGGGCAGACGGATACAGGAAGCGCGAAAGGCCCGCGGTCTCACGCAGGCGGAGCTTTCACAGATGGTTGATCTGTCTACCAAATATATCAGCAATATCGAGTGCGGCTTCAAAATGCCGAAGCTCAACACCTTTGTTGCCATAGCCAACGCACTCCAATGTGATGCCAATTTGCTTCTATCTGATGTACTCGATGTGACTACGAGCCAGGAGAGCGGCCTTGTCTCACGGAAGCTGCTGGATCTACCAGCCGAAGAACAGCGCCGGATACTTCGGGTATTGAATGTAATGATAGACGAAGCCAAAGCATAAAAGCTTTGCGCCTGCTTTTACAAGCGAGCGATCGTCTATAGGCCCTAATCATACTCCCTACGACGCCTTTTTGGTCGTAGGGACATTTTTTTCGTGTTTTTTCGTAGCTGCGACGGAATTTGACACCAAACGACAAGTATACCCTGTATAATGGTATTACAAATAGATAGTAAACCCATCAACAGAAATACTTTCATGACAACAACCAAGGAGGCAGAACGATGTACACACAGAAAGAAGTGAAGCGGGCAGCAGGTATTATCCTTCAGATTGCTTGCGAAAACAATGTGTCAGAAAAGCAGGTACGGGCTGATATGAAGGAAGCCATGGATGTAGCGCGGTACAATCCCAATCCGGCTGTTCAGGCACGATGGAAAGAGTTCCAGTACGCTGGAGAGGAACCGACCGTAGAGGAATTTATCCTATGGACTGCCGAGCTGGTACAGGGGCATGTAAGCGGCCTGGTGGGTTAGATGGTTAAAAATGAGCAATCTATCGTATTTGTTCATGTGATCAAAAGTGTGATAAGGCATGATTGCGGATGTAATTATCGATTCAATGAATTTGTGGTACACTTTCGAACGGACGGTACCCAAGCGGTACGCTTGTTTTTTCGCCTGAGAGCAGTATACTGGGAGAAAAACAGCAGGAGAAGTGAAATGGCAGAATACTGCACTGTGGCAATCGATCCCGAACAGACTGGGCATCGAATCGCTCTGGAATGTCAAAAGCAGGGGCTCACAGTTAGAGAACTTCAAGACATCTTCGGTTTCGCGGCCCCGAATGCGATCTATCGCTGGATGCATGGCAGGCGCTCCACAGCCTCGATCATTTTGTGATCCTGGCGAGTGCGCTCCATGTCCCCATGGATGATCTGATTGTGGTAAAGCGAGGGGCGGGATTATAAAATCATGCCCGATTCTTTGTTATGGACCAAAGGCGCTCCGTTGCGGCAAATATGCTTTTATCCAACCAGGCCGAGACAAAGATGTACACATAGAAGCATGTAGACATAGTAACATGTAGACCTACCAGCATGTAGACATAGTAACAAGTAAGCATACCAGCATGTAGACATGTTTACATAGCCTGCCCGGTGTGGTAGGATGTGGTAAATAGAATACAGTAGGATAAACGGCATGTGTGATGCAGCAGACGGTCTCGACGCGGTATATGTCAACGGAACACGCGGTCTGCACGCCCGACAGCGGAATGTCACCGCCCGCTCTTTCCTTTGCATAAGCCATCCGTGTCGCGTTCAAGATGAAACGTCGTCACGAAAGCCACAAACAGAATAACAGACAGGATTATCGGGATCTCTTTATAGAACGCGCAGATCGTCGCTATCACAGTCTCCAACTGCGCAATCCTCTGCGCGGCTTTTGTGCCGTCAAGGTCGGTCCATGCCATGGCTCCGCCAAACATGGCGACGCCGAGCCCGAGACCGAGTTTCTGTGCAGCGGAGGTTTCAGCGTTGCCCATACCGACTGCGTCGATAAATATTCTTATTACTCCGTCTGTATAGCCTTTTGGCATGAATCCTTACTTGCAGGATGGACCTAGAAAAAGTTCTCAATTTCTGCACAAATAGCAAGATTATCTCGCTTTTGGACACTATTATTGCGGATTTGGATGAGATTATGCTCCATGCTTCTTCCTCAATATATGGTGTTTGTTCCGCATATCGCTCGGAACTACCATAATTGTGTATTATTATGCCTGATTTTATAGCGCTCAGGGCCACTGTGCAAGTAAGGATTTTTTGGCATGGGAATTTTTACTTGCCGGAGTAATAACAAGGTATAAAACAACACAAAAGGAACTCGTCATTTTTGTATAACGAAATCTCATAGCCTGGTCCAATAAAACCATAACCCATAAATCTTACCATGGGAGAAGAAAAACTATGTCACAGCGTATCCTGGCTTTCGGAGATTCCAATACCTTCGGCTTTGACCCGCGGGACCCTTGGGGAACCCGTTACCCGCCCGCCGAGCGGTGGCCGGACATTCTCGCGGAGAGAACGGGTTGGGAGGTCGTTAACCTGGGGCTCAACGGCAGAACCATCCCCAGCGGAGAGCGGGAGATCGCCCTGGCGTTGTCTTTGATCCAGGGGCAGCTTCCGGCGGACTGTGTGATCATCCTGCTGGGCACCAACGACGCGCTGACGATGGTTGTGCCGTCCGCGGATCGGATCGCGGAACGGATGTACAGCTTTCTCGACGCTTTGACAGAACGCTTCCCGGAGCTGACGGTTTTCCTGATCGCTCCCCCGTGTGTTGACCTTCCTGTTCCGCATATACAGGACGTGCTCTGGGCGCTCGCTCCCCTCTATCAAGAGTTGTCCGAGACGTATCACACGCTCTTCGCGGCAGCCCCGGACTGGGAGCTGCCGCTGGCGGCCGACGGCGTACATTTCACCCCGGAGGCGCATAGCCGTTTCGCCCTTCAGGTCGAAAAGCGACTGAGGGACTTTTGGTCAACAAAAGAATAAGCTCAACAGAAAGGGAGGCAACTGCGATGGTGAATTACAGCTTAACGGGCAAAGTGGCGCTGATCACAGGGGCGAATAACCCACAGGGGATTGGCGCGGCGACAGCCCTGGCCTTTGCGCGTGAAGGGGCCAGGGTGGTTCTGGTCTACAAGAAAGTCTTCCGACCGTTCGACCCGACGAAGACAGGGCAGAACGGGCCAGACAGGTACTACGCGGCAAACGCCGGAAATGCGGATGTCGTGGAAGGCAGGCTCCGTGACATGAAGGCTGAGTATCTGGTTTTGGAAAGCGACATTTCCGACGAAGACGCCGTCGTGGGAATCTACGACGCCGCCATGGAGCGCTTTGGCAGGGTCGATATTCTGGTGAACAATGCGGCGGTCGATGAAGAGACCGGTCTTGACACCATTGAGAAAATCACCCGGGCTGTGATCGACGACACCTTTGCGGTCAATGTGCGGGGGAGCATCCTGATGATGCGGGAATTGATCCGCCGCCGCGGCGACTATGGCCGGATCATCAACATCTCCACGGACGCCGCCCAGGTTTTCGCGGGTCAAATCACCTACGGCGCCAGCAAAGCGACGCTGGAAGCCCTGACGCGCAGCATCGCGCTGGAAGCGGCGCCGTATGGAATCACGGTGAACTGCGTTGCGCCGGGCCCGACACAGACGGGCTGGATCAGTGCTGATTTGGAAAAGGCGGTCCTGCCGCTGATCCCCATGGGAAAGCTGATGCAGCCCGAGGACATCGCGGAGACGATTCTGTTTTTAGCCAGTGAGCAGGCCGGAATGCTTACGGGACAGGCGATCAAAGTGTCCGGAGGCCACGCCCTCTGAGCTTGCAAACGGGATAGTATACCGGTCTGGAGTGCTTTCTTTCGCCAGGATGCTTGATGGAATTGAAAAAAGAGACCGGGTCTGGCGGTGGTTTTAGCCGTCAATCCCTGTCTTGGCTTTTTCATGAAGGAGTTTGTGCAAAGTTTTCTTGCACTGGAGCACATCGAAACATGCTGCATTTCCAGCCAGGCCGGTGTATGGATGTACACATAGAAGCATGTAGACATAGTAACATGTAGACCTACCAGCATGTAGACATAGTAACAAGTAAGCATGCCAGCATGTACACATGTTTACATAGCCTGCCCGGTGTGTTACGATGTGGTCAATAGCGAACGGGAGGATAAGCGGCATGATCTACGACAACAATCGCATGCGCGATGTGAATATCGCCTATATCGGCGGCGGCTCGCGGGCCTGGGCCTGGACCTTTATGACCGACCTCGCCATGGACTCTTC
>LXOW01419048.1_pt1 | contig 31765 bp, 21 predicted proteins | sample 1368591 | NCBI WGS metagenome assembly LXOW01 (sample SAMN04884650, study PRJNA319009) | bovine gut metagenome | isolation source: Cow rumen | host: Bos taurus | place: Italy: Legnaro (PD) | collected 2014-07-09
ATACATTCGAAACAAAACTTAATTCAATCGCTTTAGCTGCTGTAGTAGCTGAAGAGATGGCAAAATAATTTACTGTACGTAAATAGTTGAAATTTAACGGTTGGATTTAGTACATATTTGTAAATATCATATGGCACGCAATCTCTAAAGTAGGTTTACGTGCCATATGTATTTGTTTTCTCGGATATACAAAGTGATATTGNNGTGATATTGAGAGAACTAATATAAATAAAGAGGAGGCAAAAAAGATGGCATATACTAGTTTAATTTTAAATCCAGGTTCTACATCAACAAAGATTGGTGTTATGGAAGACGAGACATTATTGTTTGAGGAGACTCTTCGTCATTCAACAGAAGAAATCTCTAAGTACGCAACTATTTTTGATCAGAAGGATTTCCGTAAGGATGTTATCTTATCTGTATTAAAAGAGAAGAATTTTGATCTTAAGACATTGGATGTTGTAGTTGGACGTGGTGGTATGTTAAAACCAATCCCAGGTGGTACATATCCTGTATCTGATGCTTTGTTGGAAGATTTAAAGATTGGTAAACAGGGACAGCATGCATCAAACCTTGGTGGTATTCTTGCAAAGGAGATTGGTGATGAGTTAGGTATTCCTTCATACATCGTTGACCCAGTTGTAGTTGACGAGTTAGCACCAGTTGCAAGATTGTCAGGACATCCGTTGTTCCCAAGAACAAGTGTGTTCCATGCACTTAATCAGAAGGCTGTTGCTAAGAGATATGCAAAGGAAACTGGAAAGAAATACGAAGATCTTAACTTAATCGTAGTTCATATGGGTGGTGGAGTATCTGTCGGTGCACATGACCATGGTAAAGTAGTAGATGTAAATAATGCGTTAGACGGAGATGGAGCATTTTCACCAGAGAGAACTGGTAGAGTGCCTTCTGGAGCTTTAATTAAGGCTTGTTTCAGCGGAAAGTATACAGAGCAGGAAGTATACAAAATGTTCGTTGGTAACGGTGGATTAAATGCTTACGTTAATACTAACGATATGAGAGATGTATTGGCTGTAAAAGATACAGACGCAAAAAATGCAGAAGTATTTGATGCATTTATCTATCAGGTAGCTAAGGATATGGGAGAAATGGCAACTGTTCTTAAAGGAAAGGTTGATCAGATCATTGTAACAGGTGGTATTGCATATTCTGAAGTTGTTATCAATGCATTAAAAGAGCGTACAGCATGGATTGCTGACTTTACTGTATACGGTGGAGAAGATGAGCTTCTTGCACTTGCTCAGGGTGCTATTCGTGTACTTAGTGGCGAAGAAAAGCCAATGGAATACTAATCAGAATTAAATATATGATATATATGAATGACTTTTGCACATGAATGTGCAAAAGTCATTTGTGTATGGAAGGGAAAATTTATTTGTGCATAAAAATGGTGAATAGCAAGATGCTATTCACCATTTTTCGGATAATATAGATCAAATCTATGGGGGTATTTTCTTGTCTCGAAAAGGTGAGATGTATGAAAAGACAAGAAATAATAATTAATTATATGTTATTTCATGATGCGAATAATGTATATGCTATTAAACTATATTTATATAATACAATAAACTGGTTACAAAATAATTACAAAATTAGGAAATGAGACAATTTAATTGAAGAAAACACGTTTATGAAACAATTACATGAACAAATATCTATTTATGAAGTTGAGATTGGTGTGTGGCTATTTTAGCACTAGGTTTATTTATTATATTTTTTTAGGATATAAAAAGGAGCTGATACATAAATAAATATGTACCAGCTCCTTTGAGCTATCGTATATAATTATAAATAATTATTATGTTTACACTAGAAATTATTTATTTGCAAGTGCTGTCTTGAAAGCTTCTGTAAGCATTGGAACTACCTTGTTAAGGTCTCCAACGATACCGTAATCAGCTACGTCAAAGATAGGAGCGTTCTCATCCTTGTTGATAGCGATGATGATATCAGACTCTTCCATACCTGCTGTATGCTGGATAGCACCAGAAATACCGATTGCGAAGTAAACCTGAGGACGTACTGTCTTACCAGTCTGACCAACCTGTAATTCTTTCTCTTTCCAACCATCATCTACAACAGCACGTGAACAAGAAACTGTTCCACCTACAACTGCTGCAAGATCATCTAATAACTTGAAGTTTTCTGCACTACCAACTCCACGTCCACCAGATACAAGGATCTTAGCTTCTGCGATATCAGCAACACTCTTAACTTCTTTAACGATATTTAAAATCTCAACATACTTGTTGTTTGGTGTAAATCCAGGGTTGTAGTTGATAACTTCAGCCTTAGCTCCCTTGATAGGAGAGATTTTCTGCATAACACCAGGACGTACTGTAGCCATCTGAGGACGGTTGTCTGGACATGCGATAGTAGCGATTGTGTTTCCACCGAATGCAGGACGAGTCATTAATAACTGGTTAGCTTTCTGTGGCTGATTTCCGATTGGGTTGATTGGGAAGTTACCAATCTCAAGTACTGTACAGTCAGCTGTAAGACCTGTAGCAACACGAGCTGATACACGAGGTCCTAAATCTCTACCGATTGCAGTAGCACCAACTAATACGATTTCTGGTTTGTATTCGTTGATAACTGAAGCTAATGCATGTGTATATGGCTCAGTTCTGTATTCTTTTAATTCAGGATCATCAACAACGATTACTTTATCAGCACCGTATTCAGCTAATGTATCTACTAAATTTGCAATACCAGAACCAACTAAAACTGCAGTAACTTCTGTATTTAAATCTTTTGCTAAGTCTTTAGCTTTTCCAAGTAATTCTAATGCGATTGAGCTAATCTCATTGTCTACCTGCTGAGCAAAGACATATACGCCCTTATATTCTTCTAAATTCATTATTTGTCACCATCTTCCTTTATTAGATAATTACATGTTTCTCAGCTAATCTAGCCATTAACTCGTTAACAGCTGTTTCTGCGTCTGTTGAAAGCATTTCACCAGCACCCTTACGAACTTTGTCAGAAGCTTTAGCAATCTTTGTAGGAGAACCCTTTAATCCAAGGTTTGCGTCATCTACATCTTTAAGATCTGCTCTTCCCCAAACTGTAATCTCTTTATCATATGCATCAAAGATTCCACCTGGAGTCATGTAACGTGCTTCGTTTAATTCAGAAAGAGCTGTAACCAAACATGGCATTTTAGCTTTTACTTCATGGTATCTATCTTCGTACTGACGCTGAACAATAACTGAATCTCCGTCAATCTTGATATCCTGAGCATAAGAAATTACTGGAATATCTAAGTGCTCTGAAATCTGTGGTCCAACCTGAGCTGTATCTCCATCGATAGCCTGACGACCAGTAATGATTAAATCATAATCGATATTTCTTAAAGCTCCAGCAAGAGTAGTAGAAGTAGCCCATGTATCAGCTCCACCTAAAACTCTATCTGTAACAAGGATACCATTGTCAGCGCCCATAGCCATAGCTTCACGAAGTACTTCCTCAGCCTTAGGAAGACCCATTGTTAATACAGTAACCTCAGCATTATACTGATCTTTTAATCTAAGTGCTGCTTCTAATCCAGCTTTATCGTCTGGGTTCATGATAGTAAGCATTGCACCTCTGTCCAAAGTACCGTCTGGGTTGAATTTAACTCCACCCTTTGTATCTGGAACCTGTTTAATACAAACAACGATTTTCACAGTCATTCACTCCTTAATATTTGTAGTGCAGGATAACACCTGCTTCGTTAATTTTAAATTGGTTTGATGAAAGATTATGCTAAAATGTTAGCAGCGATAACCATACGCTGAACTTCTGAAGTTCCTTCGTAGATTTCTGTAATCTTAGCATCACGCATCATACGCTCAACATCGTACTCTCTGATATATCCGTATCCACCGAATAACTGAACAGCCTTAGTTGTTACTTCCATAGCAACTTCAGCAGCAAATAATTTTGCCATAGCAGCTTCTACAGAGTAAGATGTCTTGTGATCCTGCATGTACTGAGCTTTCTTCATAGCAGCCTTGTATACTAATAACTGAGCAGCCTCAACCTTTGTAGCCATATCAGCTAATTGGAACTGAGTATTCTGCTGCTGAGCGATTGTACGTCCGAACTGTTTTCTTTCTTTTACGTATTCGATTGTACGCTCTAAAGCACCTTCTGCAAGTCCAAGAGCCTGAGCAGCGATACCGATACGTCCACCATCAAGAGTATGCATTGCTACTGCAAAACCTTTACCCTGCTGTCCAAGAAGATTTTCCTTTGGAATTCTACAATCCTGGAAGATTAATTCGTAAGTAGCTGAACCACGGATACCCATTTTCTTTTCTTTTGTACCAAATGTAAATCCTGGAGTTCCCTTTTCAACGATGAATGAAGAGAATTTCTTCTTCTTTCTTCCTCTAGCATCTTCGATAACATCTGTATATGCGATAATGATGTAGATATCAGCTTCTTTACCGTTTGTGATAAAGCACTTAGATCCGTTAAGAACCCATTCATCTCCATCTAATACAGCCTTAGTCTGAACACCCTGAGCATCAGTACCAGCAGCTGGCTCTGTTAAACCGAAAGCACCAAGCTTCTCACCATTTGCTAATGGTGTTAAGTATTTAGCTTTCTGCTCTGGAGTTCCGTATGTCTGGATTGGATCTGCACATAATGATGTATGAGCAGAAACGATAACACCAGTAGTACCGCAAACTTTAGATAATTCTTCAACGCACATAGTGTATGTTAAAGGATCACATCCCTGTCCACCATATTCTTTTTCTACTGGGATTCCCATGAAACCGTATTTCTGCATCTTCTTAACGATTTCTGTAGGGAAATGTTCTGTTTCGTCAGTTTCCTGAGCGAAAGGCTTTACTTCTGTTTCAGCAAACTCTCTGAAAAGAGTTCTTGCCATTTCATGTTTTTTACTTAAAGTGAAATCCATCTCAATTCCTCCATCTTTATTTGGACTATGTCCATTATTCAATCTATAATGTAAGGCATCTATGTCCCAACATATCAATACAATAGGAGAGTAGTAACACTCTCGTTATGATGTTTACATTACCCACAAATGGCAGGTAATATGGTTCATTAAATTACTTGCTGTAATCGTAGAAACCTACACCAGTCTTACGACCTAACTTACCAGCACGAACCATCTTTCTTAACAATGGATGTGGGCGATATTTAGAATCACCTGTCTCATTGAATAATACTTCCATGATTGCTAAGCAGATATCAAGACCAACTAAATCACCTAATGCTAAAGGTCCCATTGGATGAGAAGCACCTAACTTCATAGCTGTGTCGATACCTTCTACAGATGCAATACCTTCTGCGTAGATACCGATTGCTTCGTTGATCATTGGGATTAAGATACGGTTTACAACAAATCCAGGAGCTTCTTCAACCTGAACTGGCTCTTTTCCGATTTCAACAGCAATCTTCTTGATCTTTTCTACTAAATCAGCTGGTGTATTAGCACCTGCGATAACTTCAACTAACTTCATTCTGTCAGCTGGGTTGAAGAAATGCATACCGATCATTGGTCTGTCAAGTCCAGCACCGATTTCAGTGATTGAAAGAGAAGATGTGTTTGATGCAAACATACAGTTAGCAGGTACGATAGCCTGTAACTCTTTGAATGTATCTTTCTTAATCTGCATGTTTTCAGGAGCAACCTCGATTACAAGATCACAATCTGTACAAATATCTTTTAAACCAGTCTTGATCTTTCCTGCAATTTCATCAGCCTTTTCCTGAGAAATCTTTTCTTTTCCAACTAAGAACTTTAAGTTCTTCTCAATCTTAGCCTTTCCACCATCAGCAAATTCCTGCTTGATGTCGCAAAGACGAACTTCATAACCATCTGTCATAGCGAATGCCTGTGCAATACCAGAACCCATTGTTCCTGCACCAATAACTCCAACTATCATAGTGTGTATCCTCCTTAAAATAAATTCTATTACTAATGCTTATTAAAGCCATTAATACTTATGTTAAAACCAACTGCTAACGCAGTTGATTCTGTATTCATAATCCGCCCTAAAGGGCTACTTATTCATACAGACAACATTTTTAATGTAAGTACATCCTAACCATTTTACTTCAAAATATTTAAAACAAAATAACTAAAATAGTACATTTACATGAATTTTTTATAAATTATTTAGTATTATTTGTTCTGGAAAGGAACAACTTTTAACTTCTTTTCTTTGTCTTTCTCTAAGAAGTTACCCATACCAGCTTTCTGATCTTCAGTCTCGAAGCAGTCTCCGAAAAGTTTCTCTTCGATAACGATAGCCTTGTCCATATCAACCTGTAAACCATCGTTGATAGCTTTCTTACAGTTGCGAATAGCGATAGGAGCGTTCTTTGCAATTGTAGAAGCAAGTTTCTTAGCCTGATCCATCAATTCTTCCTGTGGATATACAGCGTTTACAAGACCGATGCGGTATGCTTCGTCAGCTTTGATATTTCTTGCTGAGTAAATTAACTGTTTTGCCATACCTACGTTGATTGTTCTAGCAAGTCTCTGTGTTCCACCAAAACCTGGTGTGATTCCAAGACCTACTTCAGGCTGACCAAACATTGCATTTTCTGAACAGATACGGATATCACAGCTTAATGAAATCTCGCATCCACCGCCAAGTGCAAAACCGTTTACAGCAGCGATTACCGGAATTGGGAATGTCTCTAACTTACGGAAAACATCATTTCCCTTTTTACCGAAAGCTTCACCTTCAGCTTTTGTTAATGTGCTCATTTCTCCGATGTCTGCTCCGGCAACAAATGATTTGTCTCCGGCACCTGTTAAGATAAGACATCTTGTTGTATTTAAATCAACATTGTCCAATGTAGCGTTTAACTCGTCTAAAACTGTAGAGTTAAGAGCGTTTAACGCCTTTGGACGGTTGATTGTAATAACGCCTACGAATTCTTCCTGTTCATAAGTGATAAATTCCATCGTATACATTCCTTTCGAAATAAATTTTGTGGGTTATAAACCCATGAAAACCCATGCCTTAAAAAGGCATGGGATATATTGAATGAATTTGTTATTAGTCTCTCTTAACGATAGTAGAACATCCCATTCCACCACCGATACAAAGTGTAGCTAAACCTGTTTTAGCATCTTTAGCTTCCATCTCATGAAGAAGAGTAACAAGGATACGACATCCTGAAGCTCCAACTGGGTGTCCTAATGCGATAGCACCACCGTTAGGGTTCAACTGCTTATCTACATCGATTCCTAAATCTCTTCCTACAGCGATTGACTGAGCAGCGAAAGCTTCGTTAGCTTCGATGATATCGAAGTCGCTAATCTGCATTCCTGTCTTCTCTAAAGCTTTCTTTGTAGAGTAAACAGGTCCGATACCCATAACTTCTGGACGGCATCCAGCAAGAGCACCTGCTACCCATGTAGCCATAGGCTTAACACCAAGTTCTTTAGCCTTTTCTTCGCTCATAACAACGATAGCAGCAGCACCGTCATTGATTCCTGAAGCGTTACCAGCTGTTACGAAACCGTTTGGATTGATTGCACGAAGTTTTGCAAGACCTTCCATTGTTGAACCTGGACGAGGACCTTCGTCAACTTTGAATTCAACTGTTTCTTTCTTTTTCTTAACTGAAACTGGTACGATTTCTTTATCGAAAGCACCATTCTTCTGAGCAGCTTCAGCCTTCTGCTGACTCTTTAATGCAAACTCATCTAATTCTTCTCTAGTGATTCCCCACTCTTCGCAGATGTTGTCTGCTGTTTTGATCATGTGGTAGTCATTGAAAGCATCCCACAATGCATCGTTAACCATAGTATCGATCATAGTTGCATTGTTCATTCTGTATCCGAAACGAGCCTTTGTCATAGCGTAAGGAGCCATTGACATGTTCTCCATACCACCGGCAACAACGATATCAGCATCACCAGCCATAATCATATGTGCAGCCTGATTTACACAGTTCAGACCTGAACCACAAACAACGTTCATTGTAACAGCTGGAACTTCGATTGGAAGACCAGCCTTGATTGATGCCTGACGAGCAACGTTCTGTCCCTGACCTGCCTGGATTACACAACCCATGTATACCTGATCAACCTGATCAGCTGGAACACCTGCTCTGTTAAGAGCTTCTTTAATAACGATTGCTCCTAAATCTGCTGCTGGAGTAGTACTTAATGAACCACCCATTGTACCGATAGCTGTACGACAAGCACCTGCTAAAACTACTTTTCTAGACATAATAATTATTCCTCCGTTTCTCCATTTACGTAATTATTACAGAAAAATTACGTATTGTTAAAAAATTAACATATTGGTTAGATTGCTAAAAAGCAATACATTGTGTTAATTTTATCACAAAGACTGTAATAATGCAATAGATAAGTTGTTAAGAGAATTGAAAAATTCGGCTAGGAAGTGTATACTTAATTGTGAAAATTGATGAGATTGGAAGAACAGTTTCATAAAGAAAGAGGAACGAGAATGAGCGAATTGCATGAAATAAAAGATATTGAGGAAAGAGTTATTCTCCTCGCGGTAGAAGAAGACGAGAGAAATGATACAAATGCCTGTCTTGATGAATTGGAAGAACTGGCAAGCACTGCAGGGGCAGTTGTTGTTGGAAGAATGATTCAAAAAAGAGAGAAGATTCATCCGGGAACATATATAGGAAAAGGTAAAGTAGAAGAATTATTGTTGTATGTTCAGGAAACAAAAGCAACAAGTGTTGTGTGTGATGATGAATTATCACCGGCACAGCTTAAAAATTTGGAGGAGTTACTTCAAATTAAAGTAATTGACCGAACCATTATGATTTTGGATATTTTCGCAAAACATGCCACAACAAGAGAAGGTAATATTCAGGTTGAGCTTGCACAGCTTAAGTATCGTGCTACACGATTGGTGGGACTTAGAAGTTCATTGTCAAGACTTGGTGGTGGTATCGGAACGAGAGGCCCGGGAGAGAAAAAACTGGAAATGGACCGTCGATTGATTAGGGAAAGAATTTCTATATTAAAAAGGGAATTGGAAGGTATCCAAAAAGCTAGAGAAGTTTCAAGAAAACAAAGAAGTAAAAATCCAATTCCTGTGGTTGCTATTGTTGGATATACCAATGCTGGGAAATCTACTTTATTAAATACGTTGACGGATGCAAATGTTTTGGAAGAAGATAAATTGTTTGCTACGCTAGATCCAACTACGAGAAATCTTGTGCTGGAAAGTGGCCAGCATTTGTTACTTACGGATACGGTAGGATTTATCCGCAAGTTACCGCATCATTTGATTGAAGCTTTTCGAAGTACTTTGGAAGAGGCTAAATATGCAGATATAATTTTGCATGTAGTGGATTCGTCAAATGAATCATCGGACATTCATATGCATACGGTATATGAGACATTGGAAATGTTAGGTGCGGGGGATAAGCCTGTAATTACAGCATTCAATAAAATTGATAAAATAGAAGAAGAACAGACGTTGAAAGATTTTAAGGCTGACGTGACTGTAAAAATTTCCGCCAAAAAACAAATTGGTTTAGATACGTTGCTTGGCGAAATTGAGACGATGTTAAGAAATCAAAAGGTTTATTTGGAACGTATTTTTGATTATAGTAATGCCGGTCAGATTCAAATGATTAGAAAATATGGACAATTGTTGTCTGAAGAGTATCGGGAAGACGGTATTGTTGTGAAAGCATATTTGCCTCATGAAATATATTATAAATTAGGAAACGATTGATGCAGTGGGGCGACAAATCTTATTTAGCCTGCATGTAGTCGCGTGAGATTTGATATTTTTTTGTTCAGGTACTTGACTTATCGCGTATTTTTATTAAAATTATATGAGATAGAATTTATAAGTGTTCTTTTCGTATCTACAAAGAATTGACACGGGGAGAACAGCAAAAATGAAGTGGAGGAAAAATCGTGAGTAACAAGATTATTAAGGATGAAGAACGTCAGGAACAGGCTGTAAATAAGCCAGTTAAAAAGCCAAGTCAGGCTCGTTTAAAGCAGGGGACTGGTGCTACAACTACATTTGAGTGGAGCGCTAAGGCAGTATTATTGACAATCGGAGCTATTTGCGTATTGTTAGCATGTATTTATGTTGGTTATGACCAGCTTCGTGAGCATTATGTTATTACTGTATCAGCAGATGGTGACAAAGGTCAGTATTCTATGAGTGATTTAGGATATTATATTTACGAAGAAGAAGCACAGGGACAGACAATGGCAGAGATGTATGCACAGTTTTATGGTGCTGATTATGATTATTGGAACGCTGAGTCATCGACTGAAGGTGAGACAAATGCTGAGGTAGCTTCTGATAACGTTATCGATGCAGCATCAAAGGATTTTGTATTATATCAGAAGGCTGTTTCAGAAGGATATTCTGCAACAGATGATGATAAGAGTGCTGCTCAGAGTGAAACAGACGAAATTGTAAAAAATATCAAAGGTAAGCATAAATTAAAAACAGGTTTATCTAAGAAAGAAATTTATGAGGCTGTTTTAAAGAAGACAATTGCTGCTAGATATAGAACAGATAAGATTGCTTCTTTGAATGTTGATTATGATAAAGCAACAAAAGATATTACAAAAAAAGATTATAAGCAGTATGATTTTGAATATTTTTATCTTTCAACAGAAGGTGAAACCGATGCTGAAGGAAAGACAAAAGAGTTGACAAAGGATGAACTTGCTAAGAAGAAATCTACTATTGATGCTTTCTATGAGACTGTAAAGAGTACAGAAGATTTTTCAACTGTATTTGGAAATGATGATAAGGGAAATCCAAAAACATCAAATGACGACGGAATTACTTATAATGCTGACGGACAGATGCTTGCTAAAGATGGTTTTAAAAAACTTGACAAGACAATTGCAAAGATGAAAGTGGGAGAGGTATCTAAAGTTCTTGAGGGAGAAGATGGATATTACATTATTAAATTAAAAGATAACACTTCAACAAGCAGCTATGATGAAGCAATCAGTGATGCTAAGACAAAGGCTGATGATGAAGCTTTTGATGAAGAATATCAGAATAACATTCTTCCAAATTATACTGTTGATACTGACTATGATGTTTGGGAACAGGTTAAGCTTGGAACATATTCGATAAACTAATTTTTAATTATAATGAGAAAAAGAGGGTTTTTGACTCTCTTTTTTTCTTTTCACTAAAAAAATATAAGAAAATATTTTCAAAAAGTGAAAATATGTGGTACAATAAAATTTGTTTCCATGATTTGTTGGGTATGGAAATAAAAGATGTTATTTTGCCTTCGGGCTATAAATAGAAAGGAGCTACATAATGAGTAACGTTAGAAGAGTTTATGTAGAAAAAAAACAGCCTTATGCAGTTGCTGCAAAAGAATTAAAGGCTGAGATCAAAAGCTATTTGGACATCTCTACATTAGAGGATGTACGAGTATTGATTCGCTATGATATTGAAAATGTCAGTGAGGAAACTTACAAGAAAGCTTTAGGTACTGTTTTTTCAGAGCCACCTGTTGATATTGTTTTTGAAGAAACATTATCTTTGCAGGGAAATGATAAAACGTTTTCGGTAGAGTATTTACCGGGACAGTTTGATCAGCGTGCTGACTCTGCAGAACAATGTGTGAAATTACTTCATGAGAGCGAAGAACCTATCATTCGTTCTGCAACAACTTACGTATTATCAGGCTCTATTACAGAGGATGAGTTCGCAAAAATCAAGGAATATTGTATCAATCCGGTTGATTCAAGAGAAACTGATGAAACAAAACCAGATACTTTGATTACTGAATTTGAAGAACCAGCAGATGTTATTATTTTTGATGGATTCAAGGATATGTCAGAGGACAAGTTAAAAGAGTTGTATGATTCTTTAGGACTTGCTATGACATTTAAGGATTTCTTGCATATTCAGAACTATTATGCATCTGAGGAAAACAGAGATCCTTCTATGACTGAAATTCGTGTGCTTGATACTTATTGGTCAGACCACTGCCGTCATACAACATTTTCTACAGAACTTAAAAATGTTGTATTTGAAGATGGTTTTTATCATGAGCCAATCGTTGAGACATATGAAAATTATTTGAAAGATAGAGCAGAGATTTACAAAGATCGTAAAGATAAATTTGTCTGCTTAATGGATATCGCCCTTATGGGTATGAAAAAATTGAAGGCTGAAGGAAAATTGGAAGATATGGAAGTATCTGACGAAATCAATGCCTGCTCAATTGTTGTTCCTGTTGAGGTTGATGGAGTAGAGGAAGAATGGCTTGTATTCTTTAAGAATGAGACACATAACCATCCTACAGAAATTGAGCCATTTGGTGGTGCTGCTACATGTCTTGGTGGAGCTATCCGTGATCCACTTTCAGGACGTGGATATGTATACCAGGCAATGCGTGTAACAGGTGCCGCAGATCCTACAGTATCACTTAAGGATACTTTAAACGGTAAGTTACCACAGAGAAAGATTGTAACAGGTGCTGCTCATGGTTATTCATCATACGGTAACCAGATTGGTCTTGCTACAGGTTTAGTAAAAGAGATTTACCATCCGGATTACGTTGCAAAGCGTATGGAGATTGGTGCTGTTATGGGTGCTGCTCCAAGAAGAAGCGTTATTCGTGAAAACTCTGATCCAGGGGATATTATCATTTTACTTGGTGGTAGAACAGGACGTGACGGTTGTGGTGGAGCTACTGGTTCTTCTAAGGCACATACAGAAAGTTCAATTGACACATGTGGTGCTGAGGTTCAGAAGGGTAATGCTCCTACAGAGAGAAAGATTCAGCGTTTGTTCCGCAGAGAAGAAGTTAGTGCTTTGATTAAGAAATGTAACGACTTTGGTGCCGGTGGAGTTTCAGTTGCTATCGGTGAGTTGGCTGACGGTCTTACAATTGATCTTGATAAAGTGCCTAAGAAGTATGCAGGTCTTGACGGTACAGAACTTGCTATTTCTGAGTCACAGGAGCGTATGGCTGTAGTTGTAGATCCTAAAGATGTTGATACTATGTTAGGATATGCTGAAGAGGAAAACTTGGAAGCTGTTGTTGTTGCTACAGTTACAGAAGATCCTAGATTGGTAATTAGTTGGAGAGGTAAGGAAATCGTTAATATTTCCAGAGCATTCCTTGATACAAATGGTGCTCATCAGGAAACAGATGTTATCGTTCCTATGCCTTCAAAAGAAAATAGCGTGATTGATCAGTCTGTTGCAGTTACAGATGTAAAAGCAAAATGGATTGACACATTAAAAGACTTAAATGTATGTTCACAGAAGGGATTAGTTGAAATGTTCGACAGCTCAATCGGAGCTTCAACAGTAACAATGCCTTATGGTGGAAAATATCAGTTGACAGAAACACAGTCAATGATTGCAAAATTACCAGTATTAAATGGTAAGTGTGATACTGTTACAATGATGAGTTATGGTTTAGATCCATATTTGTCAAGCTGGAGTCCATATCATGGTTCTGTTTATGCAGTTATCTCTTCTGTAGCAAAGATTGTTGCAGCAGGTGGAGATTACTCTAAGATTAGATTTACATTCCAGGAGTACTTTGAAAGATTAGGATCAGATCCTAAGCGTTGGGGTAAACCAATGGCAGCTTTATTGGGTGCATATGATGCCCAGATTAAGCTTGGATTGCCATCTATCGGTGGTAAGGATAGTATGTCAGGAACATTTAATGATATTGACGTACCTCCAACACTTTGTTCATTTGCAGTTAATGTTGGAAAAATCCAGGATGTTGTTACTCCTGAGCTTAAGAAAGCTGGAAATAAATTAGTTCGTTTTGCGATTAAGAAAGATCAGTATGGCTTGCCAGATTACACTGATTTAATGAGCTTGTATGCTAAGATTACAAACTTAATTCATAAGAAAGTTTTAGTATCTACTTATGCAATTGGTTTTGGTGGAATTTGTGAAGCTGTCAGCAAGATGGCATTTGGTAATAAACTTGGTGTTGAACTTTCAAGTGCAATGCCAAACAGTGAATATTTCAAGGCTTCTTATGGTGATATTATCGCTGAAGTAGCAGTTGAAGATTTGGCTAAGATTGATGCAGAGTATGTTGAAATTGGTACAGTTTTAGCAGATGCTAAATTTGTTTGTGGTGGAGCAACTATCACTATGGACGAAGCATTGGCAGCATGGACAGGAACACTTGAAAAAGTATTCCCTACAAAGTCTGATGTTGAGCAAAAGAAGATGGAGACAAAATTATTTGATAGTAAGACTATTTATGTTGCTAAGAATAAGATTGCTGTTCCAAAGGTATTTATTCCGGTATTCCCAGGTACAAACTGTGAGTACGATACAGCAAAATCATTTAAGGCTGCAGGAGCAGAGACAAAGACAGTAGTATTTAAAAATATGACAGAGCAGAATATTACTGATTCAGTAAATGCATTTGTAGATGCAATCAAAGAGTCTCAGATTTTGATGTTCTCAGGCGGTTTCTCGGCAGGTGATGAGCCAGACGGTTCTGCTAAGTTTATTGCATCTATCTTCCGTAACGAGAAGATTAAAGAAGCAGTAAATGATTTATTGACTAAGAGAGATGGTTTGGCACTTGGTATCTGTAATGGTTTCCAGGCTTTGATTAAATTAGGTTTGGTACCATATGGTGAAATCACTCCACAGAAAGAGGATTCTCCAACACTTACAACAAATAGTATCGGTCGTCATATTTCTAAGACTGTTTATACAAAGGTTGTTACAAACAAATCACCTTGGTTACAGAAAGCTGAACTTGGTGGAACTTATGCAATCCCTGCTTCACATGGGGAAGGTCGTTTCGTTGCAAGTGAAGAGTGGATTAAAAAGTTATTTGAAAATGGTCAGGTTGCAACACAGTACGTTGATATTGATGGTAACCCAACTATGGATGAAGATTTCAATCCAAATGGTTCATATTGCGCTATCGAAGGTATCACAAGTCCTGATGGACGTGTCCTTGGTAAGATGGCACACTCTGAGCGTCGTGGAGACGGTGTTGCACTTAATATTTACGGAGATCAGGATCAAAAGATCTTTGAGTCAGGTGTAGCATACTTTAGAGGTTAAAACAATATCATACGATAATTTTAAACACAGTCATTCGTTTTATGCGTTTGACTGTGTTTTTTATATGTGTTTTCACATTCTTGTTGCGAAAAATGTATGTTAATAATGTACAATAAAGATAAAAAAATGAGAAAAAATATAAGCAATATGTTTATTTTGATTGATTTTTCTATATGAATATGCTATTATTTTACATAGAGTGTAATGAGAATTTAAAAACGTGAGTAATAATTAAGGGGTTGTTAAACTTAAAGTGGTTATTTAGTGTTTGTGAATTCTTTGTTTACATTCGTAAAAACAAGAAGGGAAGGTAGAAGTTCATGATTAAAATGAGAAAACTTACTACATCATTGCTTATTATGGCAATGGTACTGTCGATGGGAGCTTGTGGAAGCAAGAAGGAAGACACAAAGGGAAATGACTCAAACGAACAGAGTGGTATTGAGTCAGATAAGCCAGCAGGAGGAAGAGATGTTGATGTTGAGATTCTTCAATATAAGATCGAAATTGAAGAGGAATTGAAGGAAGCAACAGAGACTTACATGAAATTGTATCCAAATGTTCACATTACTGTAGATACTATGGGTGGACAAGATACAGTTGAGACACTTTACAAGGCAAAGATTGCTTCAGGTGAGATGCCTGATATCTTTAACTGTACAGGTCCTGTAAGTTGTAAGATTTATGCAGACTATTTGGAAGATTTATCAGATCAGCCATGGGTTGATAAGGCAAATGCAGGTATGTTAGATCTTGATAAAGTAGGTGATAAGATTTATGGAATGCCTGTTACAACAGAAGGTATGGGACTTATTACAAACAAGGCTATGTTTGAAGCTGTTGGTATTGATGTTTCTACATTAGATACTTATGACAAGATTGATGAAGCATTTAATACGTTACAGACAGCTATTGACAAAGGTGAACTAAAAGATCAGTTCCCTAACTTACAGAATGTAACAGCTGTTCAGGCTGGTGCTACATGGGTACTTGGTAACCATGCTATCAACGTGGCTTTAACACCAGAGTTTAATGGGGATGTATTTGCATGTGCTGATGCAGATGAGGTTTCATTTGAGTATAAACAGTCATATATTGATTACACAAACTTGCAGTTGAAATATTCAGCAGGTAAAGATGATCCAAGTAAATGTATTACTATCGAGTACACAGATGCTGTACAGGATTTATTAGCAAATGGTAAAGTTGCAGTTATTCAGCAGGGTAACTGGATTTACAACGATGTTGCTAAGATTGATCAGACAATTGCTGATAGCTTAGTATATTTACCAGTTCCTATTAAGGGATATAAAGAAGATTGTATTTTCTCAATCGTATCTAACTACTGGTGTGTAAATAAGCAGTCTGATGATGATGTTAGAGATGCATGTAAGCATTTCCTTAACTGGTTATATCAGTCAGATACTGGAAAGAACATTGTAGTTAATGAATTTGGATTTACTCCAGTATTCAACAACTACGGTGACTTAAAGCCTTCTGATCCATTGACACAGAACATGGTTGAATTCCTTGAAAACGGAAAAGCTATTTCAATGGTATACAGAGGAGCTCCTACAGGTGAAGACTACACAATGAACGTATTTGGTGCAAATGTACAGGGTGTTCTTGCTGGAAAGATGACATGGGATGAGTGTTTCGATAAGTCAGCAAAAGAGTGGGCTTCTAGAAGAGCTGAAGAAAACAAAGAATAATAGTTACAATACATAATAGATTGAGCTTAACACTGTAATTTTGCTAAATCTAATACATGTGTGATTGTTGTATAGTAGGATTATATGTTGGCTGGTCTTTGTAATTGCGATATTTTTGGAGGGGTTGCGTAATGCTGCTCCTCCATAATTTTGGTATAGTAATTGCGATGGTTACTCATGCGCGTTTGCGCAAATGTGCGTGCGTAACTGCCGCTTATAAAGGAAGGAAAGTAATATGAAACGTTCAAAGATAATATATTGGCTTTTTTTAGCACCTTGTTTGATTTGTTTTTTGGGATTTGTTATTATTCCTACAATCATGGGATTTTATTATTCATTGACTGACTGGAATGGAATTCGTGATAGTTATGACTTTGTTGGGTTTAAAAACTATAAGACAGCTATTGATGAGGAACAGTTTTGGTATTCTTTTGGATATACAGCGTTATTTACGTTTTGTTCTGTTATCTTAATTAATGGAATAGGATTTTTACTTGCATTGTTGGTTACTAGAAAATTCAAACTGGCAAATGCAATGCGTGGTGTGTTCTTTATGCCAAACCTGGTTGGTGGTCTTCTTCTTGGTTACACTTGGAAGATGATATTTACGAAAGTATTTCCAGCAACAGGATTGCCAATTTTGGGAAATTGGTTGACAGATAACAAAACCGGATTTGCAGGATTGTTAATTCTTATGGTATGGCAAATGAGTGGATATATGATGATCATTTATATTGCCGGTATTCAAAATATTCCTGATAGCGTGTTGGAAGCTGCCTCTCTAGATGGTGCTTCAGGTTTGAAGAAAATGTTTAAAATAACCATTCCTATGGTTGCACAGTCATTTACAATTGGTTTGTTTATGGTTCTTTCAAATTCGTTCAAATTGTTTGACCAGAACTTATCTCTTACAGCAGGTGGTCCCAATCATACAAATGAAATGTTAGCACTTAATATTTATAATACAGCTTATGCTAGTTCAAAATTCGGACCTGCTCAGGCAAAAGCTGTAATATTCTTTTTATGTATCGCGGTTATAAGTGTTATTCAGCTGACAATTACAAAGAGAGCTGAAGTAGAAGCGTAGGAGGAAGTATAATGGAAAGCAAAGTAAGAAAGAAAAGTGTAATTGAGTTAATTGTTAGAAATATATTCCGTGTATTTTTAATTCTATTATTTTTATTTCCTGTAGGAATATTATTTTGGGTTTCAGTGAAAACTCCAAAAGATATTTCAAATAATCTTTTAGGATGGCCAACACAATGGAATTTATCGGAAAACTATTCAAAAGCAGTTGAAAAGATGGATTTTGTTGTGGGAATTAGAAATTCTCTTATTGTGACAATTATATCTACTGTTTGCCTTTGCGTGTTTTCATCAATGGCAGCATGGGTACTTGTGAGAAGAAAAAGCAAGATTTCAACATTTATCTTTATGCTATTTTCTGTATCCATGTTAATACCGTTCCAGTGCGTTATGATTCCATTGCTGAAATTATGGGGAAAACGAGGAATTAGTGGAATGGATTTCTTCGGATATAATTTTAATTTCCTTAGTCATACAGGTTTGATATTAGCTTATATAGGATTTGGTTCTGCAATGTCTATTTTGTTGTACCATGGTTTCATTAAGGGTATTCCTGTAGAATTAGAGGAGGCTGCTGCCATAGATGGCTGTAGCAATGTAGGTATATTTTTTAAGATTGTATTTCCTTTGTTAGGACCGATTACCACAACGGTTGCAATTATCAATATTATGTGGATTTGGAATGATTATCTTCTTCCTAAGCAGATGATTGGTGGAACAAGATCTTATTGGACATTGCCACTTCAGACTTACAGCTTCTTTGGCTCCTTCACGGTTGACTGGGGAGTTGCCGCCGCAGCATTGCTGCTTATCATGGCTCCGGTTATTATATTCTATTTGGTAGCACAAAAGAAGATTGTAAAAGGTGTTGTGGATGGCGCAGTAAAATAATAAACGTATAAATGAGGTTGTTTTTAGAATTGCTTTTTTGATTACATTTGAAGAAAGTAATTTTAAAAAGTACAACCTCATTTTTCTTGAAAAGGAAAAAAATATCCGATATACTTATTAAACAAGCACAATTTATAAAAAAATGCATAATGTAATAGAAAGCAACTTAGAGGTGCTTATTAGTGAAGACTTTTCCAAAACCATTAAGCACCAAGGAGGAGTATGAATTTTTGACTGCTTGTAAGCAGGGAGACAGAAATGCACGGGAACAATTAATTTTGCATAATTTAAGATTGGTTGCACATATTGTTAAAAAATACAGTCAACAGGACAATAAAACAGAAGAGTTGATATCGGTAGGTACCATTGGATTGATTAAAGCAATTGACAGTTATAAAATTGGAAAAGGAAGCCGATTATCTACTTATGCAGCTTGTTGTATTGAAAATGAATTATTGATGCTTTTTCGAAGTGAGAAAAAGTTTTCCAAGGATGTTTCTCTGACGGAACCTATTGGTGCAGACAAAGAAGGGAACGAGATTTGTCTTGTTGATGTTCTTGAGGCTGAACAGGAAGATGTAGTGAATAGACTNNAGGAAATAATTAATTTACGTTATGGATTAAAAGGTAATAAAGAATATACACAAAGAGAAATTGCAAAAAAGATGAATATTTCCAGAAGTTATGTATCCAGAATTGAAAAAAAGGCAATCAAAAAGTTAAGAACCTGTTTTCAAAAATATGGAGAAGATATGGATTTTTAGCAAATAAAAGTGAAGGTAGAAAAATGGGAACAAAAATACAAATTGATAATAAGACGATAGTGAAAATTGAAGAACCAAAGAAAGTTGATGTTGTCATGTATAATGATGATTTTACACCCATGGATTTCGTGGTTGACATATTGATGAGCGTTTTTCATAAAAGTGAAATCGAAGCAGTGGCGATTATGATGGCAATTCACAAAGGAACAAAAGAGGTCGTAGGAAATTACGTTTACGACATTGCAAGAACTAAAGTTGATATATGTTTGAGAAAAGCAAGAGAAAAGGGCTACCCGTTTCTTGTTAAAATAGAAGCATAATCGAGGGAAGGAGGTTTTAAAAATGAAGATTTCAAAAGAAGTGGAAGATATATTATCAGATATGGCGTCTTTAGCAGAGGGGTATCATCATGAGTATATTACGCCGGAACATTTATTATTTGTCATGACATACAACCATTGTTTTGCTACAAGCTATGATTCTGCCGGTGGCAATGTAGATGTATTGCGCAAAAAATTGGAACAGTACATGAAAAAAAATTTGGAAATCAATAAGGATGAAAAAGCTGAATTAAGTTCCGGATTAAATGATGTTTTAATGGAGGCAGAGAAGCAGGCTGCTGCCAGTGAACGTTTTAAAGTGGAAATTACCCATTTGTTGTATGGATTATTGAATCAGAAAACTTGTTATGCAACTTACTATTTATTGGAACAAAATGTAGATCCATTTGAATTGATGGTATGCATGAATGAGTATATGATTGAAATGGAAAATCAGTCAGAAAATGATAGAAAAAATACTCAGGCAGGTTCTAATGCCAATCAAAGTAAAGAGCAATGGAGAGACTATGTTGTGTGCATGAACGATTTGGTGGAAGAACAAATGCCTCTTGTTGGTCGTGAAAAAGAGCTTAACAGAACATTGCAGATTTTATGTAGAAAATATAAAAATAATCCCCTTCATATCGGGGAACCAGGGGTAGGAAAAACGGCAATTGCATATGGTGTTGCCCGTAGAATAAACGAAGGAAATGTACCAGAGCGTTTGTTAAACGCAAAGATGTATTTGTTGGATTTGGGAAATATTATTGCCGGAACCCAGTTTAGAGGCGATTTTGAGAAACGTCTGAAAATGATTATGGAAGGCGTAAAGCAGGAAAAAGATATTATTTTATATATTGATGAGATACACAATATTGTAGGCGCAGGAGCAAGTAATGGCGGTACTTTGGATGCAGCAAATCTGTTAAAGCCATATCTTGCCAGTGGTGAAATCCGTTTTGTCGGAGCAACTACCTATGAAGAATACAAAAAAACGTTTTCTAAAAATAAGTCACTGATTCGCAGATTTCAAAATGTGGATATTGCTGAACCTACGCAGGAGGAGGCTATTCAGATTTTGGAAGGAGTACGAAAGCATTATGAAAAATATCATAATATTCGATACTCAAAAGGAACTATGGAATATGCCGTGGAATTAAGTGCGAAATATATGAACGAAAAGTTTTTGCCGGACAAAGCCATTGATCTTATAGATGAGGCAGGGGCTTATCGCGAAATGCATCCTACAGAAAAGAAGATACAAATGGTTGATAAAAAACTTTTAGAGGATGTTGTGGCAACCATTGGCAATGTTCCGTCAAAACATGTGGAAGTAAATGAGACGAAAATGCTGGCTGATTTGGAAGAAAAGATTGGTAAAAATGTATTTGGGCAGGATGAGGCAGTGAAAGAACTGTCAAATGCCATCAAATTTGCAAGAGCAGGCTTGAATGACGAGGACAAGCCGTTGGCAAGTCTTTTGTTTGTGGGGCCTACCGGTGTTGGAAAAACAGAGGCTGCAAAAACCTTGGCAGATGTAATGGGCGTAAAACTTGTGCGCTTTGATATGAGTGAATATGCTGAAAAACACACAGTTGCTAAGCTTATTGGTTCACCTGCCGGATATGTAGGATATGATGAAGGCGGAATTTTGACAGAAACCATCCGTAAAACTCCTCATTGCGTGCTTTTGTTAGACGAGATAGAAAAAGCACATCCTGATATATTTAATGTATTACTTCAGGTGATGGATTATGCCACATTGACGGACAATCAGGGAAGAAAAGCAGATTTCCGTAATGTCGTTATTATTATGACATCAAATGCAGGGGCAAGCCAGGTTGGAAAAATGTTAGTTGGATTTGGCAGCGAGAAAATCAATAAGAGTGCCATTATGGATGAAGTAAAACGAGTGTTCCAGCCGGAATTTAGAAACCGTTTGAGTCGCATTATTACATTTAATTATGTGGACGATCAGATGGCTCAACGTATTGTAGATAAACAGATTGCACAATTAGCAAAGAAATTGGAAAAGAAGAAAATCAATCTTAAGATTACATCTTCTTGTGCTGAATATTTGAAGGAAAAAGGCGTGAGTCATGAATACGGTGCAAGAGAAATTAGCCGTATTATCAATACGGAAATTAAGCCATTGCTTGTGGATAAGATTCTTTTCGGTAAATTGAAAAAAGGCGGAGAATGCGTCATTGATTACGCAAATGATAAGTTAAGCTGTTAGGTCTGCTTTCAACATAGGGAGAAATTAGTGTGAAAAAGAAAATTAGAATGATTGTATTTGCAGTATGTTTGATTAGTCTCATTGTATCTGGTGTTCGGTTGGCGTTAATTTATCACACCTATAAATTGGGAAATGATAAATACAAGGAAATCGAACAGGAAGTTGTAAAGATAACTGTACCGGAGGAAAGCAGTTTGGAAATTGCGAAAGCAACAGATAAACCAAACAAGGTGAAAGAAGAGAAAAAAACAGTAAAAATCGAGGTTGATTTTAATAAACTTCAGAACATCAACAAAGACATTATTGGTTGGATTTGTATTCCGGATAGTGTGATAAATTACCCTATTTTGAAAACGGATAATAATGATTTGTATCTCCATAAAGCGTATGATTTATCGGATAGCATATTTGGCAGTATTTTTATGGAATGCAGTAATAGTGATGATTTTTCGGATTTTCATACAATTCTTTATGGTCACAATATGAAAAATGGTTCTATGTTTGCTGCATTAAAAAAATATCAGGATGAAACATTTTTAAAAGAGCATGATAAAATATATATTGTGACAAAGGATAAAACAAGAATTTATAAAGTCTTTTCTTATCATGTGGCAAAGGCAGGGGGAGAGATTTATTCGACGCAATTTGAAACGGAAGATGTGTATAAGAAGTTTCAAGATTTATTGCTAAAAAGTTCTTATAAAGATTTGAATACGGAACTTAAAGCGGATGATACAATCATAACATTATCAACCTGTACATCGGGCGAGGACAATCGTTTTGTTGTGCATGCGAAGTTAATAAAATCATAAAAATGTAATGTAATGAAAAACACGGTATGTGAATAGAATATACCGTGTGTTTTTAATGTAATAGGAAATTGCGATGCAATTTCCTATTACATTAAAAACGCTCCGCGAGGATGCGCAGACCGCGGAGATGGAGTTAATTGCTGCGCAATACCGCGGTCGCGCTAGAGTTTTGCAAGCAAAACTCTTTGTTCCGTTAACTCACTTTCATAGTTTCAAAAAAATATAAATTGCAAATAAGTAGAGAAATCTGTAAACATTCTTACGAAAAACTTACAGTTGGATAAAATTGGTTGACGCAAAAATGACATAAAATATATAATTAATTTCGTATCATGCAATAAAATGTAAGAANNATGAAAAGAAAATTGACTGTTTATCTGGTAATTTTAATTCTTATCATGGGGGGATTTGTAAGGACGGATTTTGTTGTGAAAGCGTCCGAGGGTAACAATGTATTGACTATTTATTATTGCCATGATTCATGGAATGAAAATGCTGTGTATATTCATTACAAAATTTCAGGTAAATCATGGACAACAGTTCCAGGGAAAAAAATGAATAATGCATTAAATTATGAATGCGAGCAGACAGGATGTAGATGGAAGTATAGTATTTCTTTGAAGGAAAAAAATGATGTTAAAGTATGCTTTAACAATGGAAAAGGTTCGTGGGATAGTAAAGATTCAAAAAATTATAATTTAACAAAAGGTTGTTATCAGGTTGTTTATAAAAGTAATAAAAAATATAGTTCAATCAAGGAAATAAATGAACCGGTTGCATCAACAGCAACACCAACAGCAACACCAACAGCAACACCAACAGCAACACCAACGATAACACCAACAGTAACAGCAACCACATGTTCAAGTAATGAAGTAGTTGAAGTTTACTATATGCGTTCAAGCACAACATCTTGGAAAAATGCATATATTCATTATAGAACAACCAAAAAGGGTTGGACGACAGTACCGGGTATTAAAATGAAAAAATTAACAAATGGTCTATGGCAATACAATATTCCGTTGGGTGACTCGAAAAGTGCTACCGTTTGCTTTAATAATGGAAATGGAAGTTGGGATAACAATAAAACCTTGAATTATGAATTAGTTGCAGGAACATATACAATTGATCATAATGATAAAACGATAAACTATATTATACCAACAGCAACACCAACAGCAACACCAACAGCAACACCAACGGTAACGCCAACAGCAACACCAACGCCAACGGTAACGCCAACAGCAACGCCAACAGCAACACCAACGCCAACGGTAACGCCAACAGCAACACCAACAGCAACACCAACAGCAACACCAACACCAACGGTAACGCCAACAGTAACACCAACGGTAACGCCAACAGTAATACCAACGGTAACGCCGACAGTAACACCAACGGTAACGCCAACAGTAACACCGACGATAATGCCGACAGTTACTCCAAGTTATGTAAATATGGATGTAGATGGAAAGACATTTAATGGTATTCTTAAAAGTGTGGCAAATGGTATTGAGGAGTGTCAGTATTCACACTATGATAATCAGATAAAAGAAATTAAAGTCACATCGGATAAATCTTTTGTTGATAAAATGTCGGAAAGTGCTGAAATTACTGCTTTAAATGGAAGAATAATAGTTTATTGGAATAATGAGTTACAGACCATTTTCATATATACGGATAAAGATAAAATTGTACTGCCGGAAGATGTTTCGTACATGTTTGCATTAATGTGCAATTTAGAAACAATTGATTTGGAACGATTTGATTTCTCAAAATGTGAAAATTTTTCACATATGTTTGAAGCAACGTCGCATGATTCGGAGAGTATAGCAATTGATTTTTCTTGTATGAATACTTCAAATGCGAAAGATATGTCGTTTATGTTTTCTGATTTTGGGTTGTTTTGTGGAAGTGAATTTGATATAAAATTTGGCACTAATTTTTCAACTTCGAATGTTGAAGATATGGAAGGAATGTTTTTTTATACTGGAATGTTAAGTTTGAGAGAAATTCATTTCGCAAATGTTTTTTCAACACAAAATGTAAATAATATGAGTATAATGTTTTGTGGCACGGGAATGAATAGCCCAAGTTTTAAAATATTGGATCTTACAAATGGGTTTATCATTAATTCAGTACATGAGTCTATATTCTTGAACTGCGGTTTGGATGGACTTGATGAGTTGAAACTAGGAGAGAAATTTTTTCTGAATGAAGGTTTGTATAGAGCAAACGAAACATTGGAATTATTTGAAAATGTAGGAAAAGAAAACTGTGTGATTTGGTGGAATGAGGACTGTAATAGTATTTTTAAAAAGTTTAATTTGAATTCATGTAAATGTTTTAGAACATATACAGCAGTATAAAACATCCTTGGATTCAATAGGATGAAACATCTTTGCAAACATTGACAATGTTATGAAATAATTATATAATTATTTTGTTATAATTACAGATATTTACATTAAATGTCTGTAATCACAAGGTATAATACTTGTAGCAGAATTCATTTGTTATAAAATATAGAAACTGCTATCGAAAGTTAAGGAGGAACTATTTGGAAATGTTAAAAAAAATGTTAGCAAAGATATTGATTGTTGTTATGATAATAACTGCATTTTCTAATACAGGTCTTGTGATACATGCAGAGGATATCGCTTCATCTGGTCAAGATAATATTTTGACTATTTATTATTCTCATAGTGCATGGAAAACAGAAAGTGCGTATATTCACTATAAGATAAATAATAGTTGGACGGTGTCTCCAGGAGTGAAAATGGAAAAACTGTCGGTTGATGAAGCTGATAATACCGGCTGCACATGGAAGGTGATTATCAATTTAAAATCCAATACATCTCTTGTTGCTTGCTTTAATAATGGTAAAGGATCATGGGATAGTAATAGTGGAAAAAATTATAAGTTAAGTGCTGGAACATTTAAAGCTGTTTATAGCAGTTCGAAGAAATATAGTAAGATATCTGAAATTGCTGTTCCAACACCAACAGCAACTAAGATTGTGACACCAGTGATTACAGCAACCTCAGTGGTAACAGCGACACCAGTGATTACAGCGACACCTGTGATAACTGAAACTCCATATGTTTCAAATTTGGTAGCAAAAGTTTATTATCAAAGAGCAGCAAATACATCATGGACAACTGCTTATATTCATTATAAATTGGATGGTAAGTGGACTGTTTCTCCTGGAGTGAAGATGACAAAAGAATCTCCAGGGTATTGGTCATATTCGATAGAGTTACCTTCTAACATAAATGTTGATGAAAAAATATATTGTTGTTTTAATAATGGAAATGGTACGTGGGATAATAACGGTAATAATAAATATATTGTTTATGCTGGAGAAAATTTAGTAGATCAACCATCAAAAAAGGTTTATTGGAAACCACAGCCTACAGTTTCAGCAGAGACACCTACAGTAGAGCCAACAGCAACGCCGACGATTGCCCCAACAGTAACACCGACGGTTGCGCCAACGTTAACACCGACGGTTGCGCCAACGTTAACACCGACGGTTGCGCCAACAGCAACACCGACGGTTGCACCAACAGCAACACCGACGGTTGCACCAACGTTAACACCGACGGTTGCGCCAACAGCAACACCGACGGTTGCACCAACAGCAACGCCAACAGTTGTACCAACAGCAACACCGACGGTTGCACCAACAGCAACACCAACAAATGAACCTACTTCAACACCTTTGAATGATAAGATTTTAACTGTTTATTATGAAAGAAGTTCAAATACATCATGGACAAATGCTTATATTCATTATAAAGTTGACGGACAGTGGACAAAAACTCCAGGTGTAAAAATGACGAAAATATCTAACGGGTATTGGAAGTATGATATTCAGTTAGGTGAAGAAGCAAGCGCAACTGTATGTTTTAATAATGGAAGTGGAAGCTGGGATAGTAATAGCTCTAAGAATTATGTTGTATATCCGTGTGTGTGCAATGTTAATTCAAGTACAAAAACTGTTACAAGATTGGTAACACCTGTACCAACTGCGACACCTGAACCAGGAAAAGAAGTATTTATGACTGTATCAGGAAAAGATGCATCTGCTAAGATTAAGTCTTTGGTTAAGGGAGAAGATTGTACTTATGAAGATGCTGTTTCAGAAATTTTGAAATTTGAGATTACATATGAAAAACCTAGCGTTAGCAAAAAAGTTTCTTTATCAAGTCAAGGACTTTTAGAGGCTCGTTTTGATGTATCCACTGGAACATTATATTTTTATACAAATTGTAAAAAAATAGTTCTTCCAGAGGATTCAAGCTATTTATTTAGTAATTGGACAATGCTTCAAAATCAGATTGATATTTCCAGATTTGATACACGTAATGTAAAGGATTTATCGTATTTGTTTTATTACACAGGATATGAAGTAGCGCGATATAATGATTTTTGCCTTGAATATGATTTTCGTGAATGGGACACTAGTAAAGTCACAAACATGGAAAGCATGTTCAATCGATTTGGTTCTAAATATAATGATTTGAAGTTGAATTTTGGAGGAATGTTTACAACAAAAAATGTAACTAATCTTCAAGAAATGTTTGCACTGACAGGTACATATGGATTGTCTGACTTAAATTTGGGAAATAGTTTTCAACTAGATTCATGCAATAGTCTTCGGAAATTGTTTTATGGAACAGGAGAAGCAAGTGAAAAATGGTATGAATTTGAGTTGGGTGATAACTTTGATACAAGCAGGGTTGAAGATTTTAGTTTCATGTTTTATCAGTGTGGTTGTACATCTTTAATTCGCATTGATACAGGAGAAAAATTTACATTTGAGTCAGCAAAGAATCTAAGTTACTTATTTTTCAATTGTGGAATGTTTGAGTTGACTGAGCTTATTCATCCAGAGTGGCATTGTGAAGAGGCAGAAGACGTAAGTTTTATGTTTTGTGGCTTAGGAAACCATTCTTTAAAAAGATTTGAATTAAATGATAATTTTAATGTAAAAAATGCGGTGAGATCTGAAGGTATGTTTGCACAGTTAGGAAATGAGTCACTTGAGTATTTTAGTATCGGAAATAATTTCAATTGTGTGAAATCGGAAAATATGACTTCTATGTTTGAGGGAATAGGTCAATATACTTTGCAAGAATTGGATTTAGGTGATAATTTTGGTGGTGATAACTGTAAATCAATGAGTAAAATGTTTAGAGATGCAGGTGGTCAATTGTCTGAATTCTCTTATGGTGGACATTTTGCAACAGACAAAGTAGAAGATTTTTCAGAAATGTTTTCAGGATTTGGTTGTGGTTCAAAATTAGAGCATTTTTCTATGCCTGAAGGATTTACCGGGGCTAATGGTGTAGATTTTTCAGAAATGTTTTCTGATTTTTGTGTAGGCGGTAGTTTGAAAACTTTATCACTTGGTACCAGTATTAATACAAGTAAGTCGTTGAATTTTATGTCAATGTTTGATAATTGTGCGCCTAATACTTTGGAAGTTTTATATCTCGGAATAGGATTTGATTTAACAACAGCATTTTTAACACGAAATAGAATGAAATTAATGTGGTTATTCCGAAATTGTGGTAGTTCGGAAACCACAGTATATGGGCCACTTATATTAACGGATACAGATAATTTTGGTATTGAAAAATATNNATCAAGTATATGAAGATATGAAAATGCGCACGAACGGAGAAATGTATATAGGGGTTGTAGGACCGGTTCGAACAGGAAAGTCAACATTTATAAAGAGGTTTATGAATTTGATGGTTATTCCGGAAATAGAAGATATGAATAGCAGGGAAAGAGCAATTGATGAGTTGCCACAGTCTGCCAATGGAAAAACTATTATGACAACAGAACCTAAATTTATTCCGAAAGAAGCAATAGAAATTAAGATTGGTAATGAGGTTTCAACAAAAATTCGAATGATTGATTGCGTTGGTTATATGGTAGAGGGGGCTTCGGGGGCATTAGAAGATGAAAAGGAACGTTTGGTAAAAACACCTTGGTTTGATAAAGAAATACCATTTTCTCAAGCTGCAGAAATTGGAACACAACGTGTTATTCGAGAACATTCTACCATAGGTGTCGTAATCACAACAGATGGTAGTTTTGGAGAGATTGCAAGAAATCAATATGTTAATTCAGAACGGCAGGCTATCGAGGAATTAAAGGCAATCGGGAAACCTTTTGTTGTTGTATTGAATTCTAGCAGACCATTTGCAAAAGAGACACAAAATCTTGTGAAGGAAATGGAAGCAGAATACGATAATCCTGTTATATCAGTTAATTGCGAGCAGTTGCAAAAAACAGATGTGGAGCAGATATTTTCCGCAGTTCTTTCTACATTCCCTATTGATGAAGTGCAATTTAAAGTTCCAAAATGGGTGGGGTTATTACCAAAAGATCATGAACTTGTCAGTTCTTTGGTTTCTGAACTATCAAAAATAATCGGACAATTAAATGTAATAAAGGATTTATCGTCTGAAAAACTATTGACTGAAGATCCATACATTCAACAAATAAAAATGGATGACTTTGATATGCAAACAGGAGTCGTGTCATATCAGGTTGTCATAAAAGATGATTATTATTATGCTGCAATTAGTGAATTATCAGGAATTAATATTCACAATGAACGTGAAATGATAGCATTTATTAAAAATATGGCAGAAAAGAAAAATGAGTATGAAAAAATGGCTTTGGCAAGTCAGGAAGTGCATCAAAAAGGATACGGTGTCTTTACGCCACAAATCAGCGAAATAAATCTGGAAGAACCTCAATTGATAAAACATGGAAATAAATATGGGGTTAAAATTAAAGCTAGTACTCCGTCGATACATTTAATCAAGGCAAGTATTGAAACGGAAATTGCTCCCATTGTTGGAAGTGAAGAACAGGCAAATGATTTAATCAATTACATTAATTCACAAGGACAACAAGGAAGTGAAGGAATATGGAATACAAATATATTTGGAAAATCTCTTCAGCAACTGGTGGAGGAAGGAATACAGGCAAAAGTAAATAAGTTGTCAGATGAAAGTCAGTTAAAATTACAGGATACTTTGCAAAAAGTTGTGAATGACAGTAATGGGGGATTGGTATGTATTATTATTTAATCAGGAAAATGTAAAAAAATGTTAATAATTGTCAAGAACAGAAAAATAGAGGGATTTGAACATATAATATGACTGAGTTCATTGCGATTTTGGTCTTTGATTTGTATAAGTTTGACAAATATATGAAAATTTGATACAATTTGTAGTGTCGTTTTAATAAAAACGTAATAAATGTAAGTTATTTAACATTTATTATGAGAGATGAAGATGGCAAGACGATATGTTTTGTCAAAAACTATACCCATATGCAACTTTAAGGAGGAAACATATGAATAGTCATATAGTTAAGTTGTCTGCAATGGGAATGGCTGGTATTTTAGCTATGTCCTCAAATGGTGTCGATCTTTCGGCAAAGCAGAGACTTTTAACTGACAATACAGCTGTGGCTGGAACAACATTAGCACTTGATAAATATTGTTCTTCAGAATCACAGGTAGAGAAACAAAGTAAAGTGAGTTTAGTTGAAGCTAGTGGTGCAGCAACGCTTGAATGTGTAAATGCAGTAGTGGCAGAGGAAGTAGTTTTAAACATCAAGTATGATCGCTTGGGAATTGCGAAAGTAAAGGGTGCGTTAAACGTAAGAGCAAAGGCAAGTACGACATCTAAAATCGTAGGAAAGATGTCAAATAATGCCGCTTGTAATGTTGAAAAAGTAACAAAATCAGGATGGGCTAAGATTAAATCCGGTGATGTAAGAGGTTTTGTTAAGAAAGAATTTTTGGTAATGGATGAAGAAGCAGAAGAGTTAGCGTATGAAGTAGGTAAGAAAGTGGCTACAGTTCAGACAACAACTTTGAATGCGAGATTTTTGCCAAGTACATCATCAGGAAAGTATACATTAGTGCCAATTGGGGAAGAGTTAGAAGTAATAAGAGATGATATAAGTGAGAAATATGTGGATAGTTTCATTGAAAAACATTTTAACGACAAAGCATCCAAAAAGTTAATCAGTGATGTGGATAAAGATTTGATGAAAGACGAGTTAAAAGATTGGGTATGTGTTCAAATTGACGATGAAAAAGTATTTGTTGCGCGTGAATTTGTTACCATGTCGTACGAATTAGATCGTGCAGTTTCTATAAAAGCAAAACAAGAAAAATCCAAATCTGGCAAGTCGTCATCACAAGATAGTACATCAGGCGGTATTCGCACAAGTATGGTTGCTTTTGCAATGCAGTATTTAGGAAATCGTTATGTATACGGAGGTACAAGTTTGACAAATGGTACAGATTGTTCCGGATTTACTATGCGTATCTATCAGCATTTTGGATATTCTATTCCAAGAAGTTCTGCTGCACAGGCTTCATTCACCAGAACTATTTCTGCGTCAGAAGCTCAACCTGGAGATTTATTCTTCTATGGAAACGGAAGAAGTGTAGGTCATGTTGCTATGTATATTGGTGGCGGACAGGTTATTCACGCAAGTAATGCTCGTACAGGAATTAAGATTTCAAATGCATTTTATCGTACACCGATTAAGGTTGGACGTGTTTTAAGATAAGTGAACGAAAAATAAAAAAATTGAATATTAGTTGTTTAAAAAAGACTCTGTTTGATTTATAATGTCAAATGGAGTCTTTTTGTCTTGAGACGAATGCGTGAAAGGACGGAAAATTATGGAATTAATATTAATGACATCAGTAGTTGCACTTATTTTTGCAATAGCTGTAAAAATTAAATATGATGAAGATCAGTTAATGAAAAAGTATGCAAGAAGAAATAACAGGGAATGGGGAAAAATTCCAGATGTAGATTATA